>Ga0315275_10000843_pt1 | contig 25914 bp, 24 predicted proteins | sample YL17G03_0_MG_FD_205557 | JGI IMG/M metagenome (GOLD analysis project Ga0315275, IMG submission 205557) | Sediment microbial communities from Yellowstone Lake, YNP, Wyoming, USA - YL17G03_0 | ecosystem: Environmental > Aquatic > Freshwater > Lake > Sediment | place: USA: Wyoming | collected...
GTCAAAGGTCTGAGCCAAGAGAATGACCTCAAAGGTCAAACCATAATGATTCGCAACGTCGATCAGGCGCCGCCACGATCCGTCAGCCGCAAGGGGTGTGGAAAAGACGACCTGAAACCGACCGGACCTTGCCGCCTCACAACCCGCCGTTATGCTCTTGGCGCTTTCCGAGGTTAGTCCCGCTTCCCACAAGGCGGCCTTCAGCCGTTCCGTATCGGAATCGTCCTCTGACACGATCAGAATTCGAGCCATGAGAGGAACGGTTAAGATCAAGCCCGCAGGGGGGTTAATATCTTTAGTTATTATAGGAGTTTGCATCATAAAGAAATACTCCATGGGCCTTCAGAGGTCATTAAACCCGTCGATGCAGAATCAGGAAGCTCTTCGCCGGTCTGCCGTTAAGGGCGAAAGGCCACTTTGTTCACTAGCCTGGCCTTCTCCTGCGCGGCACGGTCTTCCACATCTTGCTTCTTTTGACGTTCAATTTCTCGTTGCGGAGCCTCTTGTTCGTCCAGCCGGATCGCTTCGACGATAGCGGTCCGGGCCAGAGCATCCAACCGTTTCGAGAAAACCAGCATTCCAAAAGTAGGCTGGTAGGAGGAACGGAAAAGATTGAACGAATACTGCGAGTCCTCCCAGCGTGCGATGACCGTTTCGCTGTCGTTATAGACCTGGGATGAAGAAAATAGGATGATCTTCGCCACAGGTCTGGTTGCAGGTCCGTACTTCGTGGAAATAGCTTCGACCATGTCCTCATCGGTCAGCCCTGCGGTCCGATACTGATCATAATTGACCACCATCCGAAAAAGCTCGCCGTTGTAAAAGCTGAAGAGGACCTCCTTAACCGGGTCCGCTTGGGGCGAAGAGCCGAGAGAGAGCGGGAGCCGCCATCCCAGTTCTTGAATCACCGCCGGGCGCTGGTGGATCAACCTCGCCTCAGACGGTTTCATATCTCCCTGTTTCGCTACCGCGAGCAGGTTCATTCCAAATTGAAACTCCCGGTACCGGGAAAGATCTTCCCCATCGATCAAAGGCGTCGAAACCGGTCCCTCTCGGAGCGAAAAGCCGAGAAAGCGTTGGGACTGCAGCGGCAGTTCTTGGATCAAGGACGGCGGCTGAATTATTAACTTGGCCTCAGAGGCTTGCACATCTCGCGGACAAATCACGAGCGCGGCGAACAGCCCGACCCAGGAGATTGAGATTACCAGGATGCGAGCTTTGATCATTGGGGTTTCCTCCTTAGGGGACTTGATACTTTACGATTAGAAGGCGCGTTCCACTCGCTAGGGGTCAGCCCCACGGGTACCCGTCATTCAGTTCCACGGTCAGTGATGCGAGGCGGTTTTCTTCGCGAGAGGCTGGCGCGGGTCGTGCGTTCCACGTATTCCAGGACGTCGCGCTCTCCGATGTTCAGGTGGGCCTCAGTCCGCGATTCCAGCGTTTCTCCCTGCAACTCCTGTTTCAACCGCGCAAAACAGATGCCCGGACCATCCTGGAGTTTTAAGCGGGCCGGGCGAAACGCCTCGGATTGAACGCGCACGGTGAATTCGCGTGTCTCCTTGGTGTCGATCGCGTCAAAGTTATAAGTTCGAGAACTGGCGGCAACAGTGAAGCCGACATACTGGATGTACATGTCACAATCCTTTCTCGGTCCTGCGAGCGCTGGCCATGGGTGGCCCTCCTGACACAGGCGGGCCGCTCGGCCGTCAGCGATCAGATGTTGGTTGGTCTTCCGGCCCGGCGCTTGTCGCGCCGGGTTGTTTTGTCTCCAGCGCCTTTCGAAATTCTCGAGTGCGCTTCCGCTGGAGAATCTTTTGTCGGCGTTCTCGGCCAAACCTGGCTTTGTCACCATTTTTTTCCGACACAGTTTCCCTCCTTTGCGAACCCTATGCCCAGGTTGAGACGGCAGCCAGTTTGGTTGTCGTCTAAGACCTGCGACCACAGATAACCTGACATCGTTCAGGTAACCCGGAAGGTGAGGGTGAGGCGGCTCATCGTCTTTACCAACTTAGGTTAATTAGCTTGACTTGTCAAGTCAAATCAGTTATTCGTTTGTTAATTAAATAAGGTGAGTTAATCCCTGGGAGAGAGGCCTATGGATGTGGCTTTCGTGATCAGGCAGCGCCTGGAACAGCTCGGGCTTGAGCAGCGAGATCTAGCCAGCGCGGCCCAAGTCACGGAATCCTACATTTCGCAATTGCTGACTCGAAAAAAAACGCCCCCATCGCCTAATCGAACAGATATTTATGACAAGATGGGGAGATTTTTGAAGCTTCCGAACGGTGACCTGGCGAAGCTGGCGGACTCCCAGTGCAAAGAACAGCTGAGGAGGAAATTGGGGGACCCACCCGCGCCTCTGTTCAAGGAAGTGCGAGAATTGGTTCTCCGCAAATGCAATCCCGACAAGCAAAAGCAGGTGGGCGCGATTTTTGAGATGCAGCCCTTCGGCGAACTCGAACGCCTGGTCACCCAGAAGCTCCTGGACGTGGTCAAGAGAGTTGCCAAAGAAGAATTGCAAAGTGAAAACTGGCTCCGCTTGGTGGCTCGACTCAGCAACCGAAGCTACAAAGAGATGCGGGTCGCCATTCTCGAGTTCCTGGACACGGAGATCTTCGACGTGTCGATTGAAAACTGCGTGTCCTTTTTGGATCCGCTGATCGAATCCTGGGATATCGACCTTGCGACTTTTGGTGTGGAAATTGTCTTAAACCGGAGAGTGGCCCCAGGGGACCCTAAGAAATTTGAGTTTGTTGAAAAGGAGCCCGAACCAGAATTCGACACAGAGCCGGGGCTCAAAGAATTCCTTCATGATGTTTCCCTCAGTGGCAATGCTACCGAGGAGGAGATAGAGTTCCTAAGAAAGCTAAGGTTCAAGGGAAAACGACCCACTCCACTCTACTATTACCGGGAGTTACAAAACCTCAGAGACCCCCTCCATTTTCGCACCCCGTAGCCGAATAGGAGAGTGCGTAGGAACAAGGGAATCGTGGATGCAGTTCCGCGTATTGCCAGGATCCCAGCTGCCCCTCGCTTGTGCTGGCTATCGCGCGGCCCCTTCGCTTCGGGGGAGCCAGGCGCAGGCCCATACCACGCGGCTTTCCGGGATGTGGACGACGTTTTCGTGAGTCACGGTGGCGCCGGGTTCCTCGTCCCGCTGCACGACCCCGGGATCATCGACGCGCACGCCGACATCGCGCAGGGTTTCGAGCGCCGTCGCGTGGATTCGCTCACAACCTTTCTGTTCGAGAATCATGGCAAGCCTCTCATCGAAGGGAGCGTCAGTTGACGCCGAACTCCCGGACCGCTTCGTAAAGCGCCAGGATGTTTTCTGTGGGCGTATTAGGCTGGATGTTGTGGCAGGGCGCCACGATGTACCCTTTGCAGTCCTTGAAAATCCGGATATTTTCGGCCACCTCGCGCCGTACATCCTCGGGTGTGCCGAAGGGAAGTGTTTGCTGATTATCGACGCCGCCGTGAAAAACCAAGGACGAGCCGAAGTCGCATGCCAGGGCCTCGCGGTCCATTCCACGGCACCGCCACTGAATTGGATTCAGGACGTCAATCCCGATCTCGATCAACTCCGGCAGCAGGGGCCGAATCGCGCCGTCGTCATGGTGGATGACTTTGACCCCGAAGGAGTGAACCAAGTCGATCATCCTGCGCATTCGAGGTTTGAGGAAGCGCCGGAAACACGCCGGGCTCATGAGGAGCGACTCCTGCGTCCCCAGGTCCTCCGCAACGTACACGAAGTCGATCAGGTCACCGGCCGCCTCGAGCGTGCGCTGGATGATGGCGGCGTGAATCGTGTGAATCCGCTCCAGCGCGGCCTCGATGATTTCGGGGTTCAGAAGCAGATCCTCCAATGCCTGCTCCATGCCGCGCAGGTGGCAGTAAAGATAGAAGGGTTCGTAGGTGCCACCCAGAATCGGGTAGCCCTGCCACTGCTGGCAGCGCGCGCGCATGCCGCTGATGTCCCATTCGTCCGGGTCGGGCCAGTCGAACGCATCGATGTCGGCAACCGTCTCGGCCTTGGCCAGGGGATGCTCGACCGTTTCAACGTAAACACCCAGGCCGCCCTGGTAGCTCATCTCCTTGGTGCCCACGTGCCAGATGGCGAAGTTCGAGTCGATGTGCCAGTCCTCTTCTTTCGCCAGAGGATGCAGCGGCGCCAGGTGAACGCACTTGTCAATTCCCAGGCGCTCCCACAGTTCGCGGTCGGATTGGCAGCCGAGGTCGGCCCGCAGCCGCGACTTGACTTCCTCCGTCCCCCAGAAATCACAAGGGACGCGGTCGGCGTGCTTTCCGGAGAGGACTACCAGCCAGCGTTCACGCGGCGTCATGGTGTCACGCCTCTCTCTCGTTCGCTTGCAACAATACCGGTGATTCTTAACCCCCTTCATTGGATCAGGCAAGAGGAAACTATGTCGCTGTGCCTCAGTAGGGCTACTCGCTCCAGTTTTTCGCTGGGTTAAACGCAACCAGAGGATGTGGTCCCAAGAGAGGTCAATCGCGGCGGGTGAAGGCGGCCAATTCGTTCGTGCGGCGGATCAATTCCGCGCGGTCCATGGTGCGGTATTTTTCCGGGAGCAAGCTCTTGCTGGTGCACTCCATAACGGCGGCGAGATTCTGCAATTCGATCTCGGTGGGATAGGACGGCGGAATGAAATCCTCCAGGGCGGCTTTGAGATCGTCGAGGTCGACGGCCGCTTCGTTTTCGAGCGCGCTTTTCATGCGCGCGCGGATCAGCACCGCTTCGATGTCGGCGCCCGAGAGCGAGCCGGAATGCTTCAGGAAAAATTCCTCTGCTTCCGTGGAAGGGACCTGCGTTCCGGTTTTCTTCTGCATGGCGCGCAGCAGCGCCCGGCGCTCTTCGACGGTCTCGGGATAGAAGAGCGCGATGTGCTCCTCGGCGCGGCCCTGGCGTTTCAGGTCCACGGGCAGCAAGTCGGGTCGGCACGTCAGCAGAAACCAGATGACCTTTCCGCGTAGCTCGGTGTTGCCCATGAATTGCGCGATCTGCGCGAAGACCCGGTTCGAAACGCCGCTATCGCCGGAACTCGACCGGTTACCGAGTTGCGCATCGGCTTCGTCCACGATGACGGCGATGGGGCTCATGGCCTTGAGCAGATTGAGCACGCGCTCGAGATTCCCTTCGGTGACGCCCTGCCACATGCTGCGGAAATTTTTCAAGGTCACGGCGGGGATGCCGACCTCGCCGGCAAAGCAGGTGGTGAGGAACGTCTTGCCGGTTCCCACCGGCCCGCAGATCACATAGCCCATGGGCAGAACGTCGGTCTTGCCGGCGCGAATGGCGGCGGCGGCGTCCTGAAGTTTTTTCTTGGCGGCGTCGTTGCCGGCCACCATCGATAAATCAAACCGGCTCTGGACGAATTCCAGCAGGCCTCCACCCTCCGCTTCGATCAATTCCTTTTTTTTCTGCGCGAGGAATTTCTGCGTGAGCGGCTGCCGGTTCTGCACGGCCTGCGAAATAATCGTCTGGATCTGCACCCGCTTCAAGCCCGCGCCCAGCTTGGCGAGCGTGGCGTCGTTCACGTCCGAGCCCTCGGGCAACGGCGTGCTCTTCAGTTGTTCGCGGATGAACTCCTGTCGCTCGTCTTCGTCGGGCAGGGGAATGGTAAAGGAAGCGACGCCCGGATGCTGCACGATGCCGGGATTGAGTTCCACTTGGTTTTCGGCGATCAGGCAGATGGTGACGTCGGCGCGGAGCAGATTCGGATTATTGGCCCAGCGCTTCAGGATGACCAGGGAATTGCGGTCCTCGCCCGACATGCCGGAAACGTCGCCGGCGGGCGCGAGGGTTTCAGCATAGTCGATAATGAGAGCGATCTTCTTTCCGTCCGTAATGCGCAAGCGCATATAGTTGTCGAGGAGGTTGAGCACGCCGTCGGGATTGCGCGGCAAGCCGGCGGAATAATTGGTCCCGTGAAAGGTGTCGTAGCCGGTCAGGGCGCGGCCGAAGTCCGTCTGCATGTCGGGACGAGCGAAGTTCAGGCCGCCGCCGCGGTCGTAGGTCAGCACCAGGTCGCGCTGCCCGAAGAGGGCCTCGTTCAAGAATCGGGAAAGGGAGAGGAATTCGGTTGCGGCGTCGCGCTTCACCGGGACCAGGTCGCGCACGTTCCCGTTCAAAACGAAAAGCGCGATGGTGCGCGAGTAGTACTTTTCCGAGAGCTGGCGGGCCCAGGCGGGGAGCGTCGCCAGATTGGTCGGGCTGGTTTTGGGCGGTGTGGCCATTTCAGTTCCGGATGCGCGTTCGCGCCGCGGGATCGGAATCGGCTGAGGACGAGCCGGAGGGCAGCGGCGCAAATGAGTCGCCCGACTCCGGCGATGCCATTTCGAAAATCGCTTCCACCTGCCGGACGGTTTCCTCGGTCTGCTCGACGTCGTGGACCAGGTTCTCGAGCTGATCGCTTACCTGCTGCGGATCGCGCATAGTGACCGACTGGTCGCGGATGAGCTGCAAGACATCCTCCAGCGCCAAGCACTGCGCGTCCACGACTTTCTGGTTCTCGTGCGCCTTCTCGAATTTCTCCAGGCGCTTGGTGAGGATTTCGATGCGCTTGCGGTTGATCTCCTGCACCTTGGGCGGGTCCGACGGGAGAGTTTTCTGGAGCTTGGCCAGGTCGCGCTTGATGGCTTCCGGATCGGTCGTGTGCAGATACTCGGCAGCCTGGCGCGCGGCGAAGAGCAGCCGCAAATACGCCTGCAGCAGTCCCTCGAGTTTCGTCTCCATCTGCTCCAGAAACATCTGCGAGGTGGACGACAAGCGCGTGTAATTGCTGCGAATCGTGCGGCAGATCGAATCCAGCGCCGAGTAGCGGGTGCGCATCTCGGGAGGCAGGTCCATAAACATGGCCGTGAGCGTCATTTCTTTCTTGCGCTTTTCTGTCGCGTATTTCCAGGAGCGCACCAGCCGCCGGAAGGCGTTGCTCTGCGGGACCACGCTCAGGTAAATCAGTTCCAGTCCGGCGGCGAGGACGAGCGGTAAACCTGTCCCGGACACCAGCGCGAAAGCCGCAGCCCCCGCCAGGCCGATCCAATTGTACTGCCACTTCAAGGCTTCTTTGACGAAGTTGGTTTGGGTCAGGCCCAGGTCATCGGCTTCACGCTCGATGGCGCCACGCAGCGTGGAGCGGAAGGGGGAAGAGGAGCCTGGCTGTTGATCGCTGTCTTCTGGCATCAAATACTCACCCGCACCTGACCGCGGCCGGGCGCGCGGCGCAGGCAGGCGAGAACATAGTCCGAGAGTTCGTGAAATTCCTTCTGCTGCTTGATTCCCGGCTCGCGCGGCCGCCCGAATGGCACCGGAACGTCCTCCACAATAGTACCCGGACGGGCGCTGAGAATAAAGATGCGGTCGGCGAGATAAATGGACTCCTCGACGTCGTGGGTCACGAACAGCACGGTCGAGGCGGTCTCGTCCCAGATGCGAAGCAGCAAGGCCTGCATGTCGCTGCGCGTCTGCGCGTCGAGCGCGCCGAAGGGCTCGTCCATCAGGATGACCTGCGGCCGGACGGCCAGCGTGCGCGCAATGGCCACGCGCTGCTGCATCCCGCCTGAGAGCGTGTCGGGATAGGCTTTCTCGAAGCCCGCCAGTCCCACGGCTTCCATCAAGTGTTTGACCGTCTTCTTCTGCTCGGCTTCGGGGACGGTGTTGATCTTCATTCCATAAGCGATGTTCTCAGCAACGGTAAGCCACGGAAAGGAAGTATATTTCTGAAAAACCATGCCGCGATCGCGTCCCGGCTCGGATACCGGCTTTCCGTTCACGAGGACTTGGCCCTTGTCGGGATGATCGAGTCCGGCAATCATCCGCAGGATGGTGGACTTGCCGCATCCCGAGGGCCCGAGGAGCACGCGGAATTCGCCGATATCGCGCCCTTCGGCAGAGTAAGCATCCTCGACTTCGAAGTTGATATCGTGCAGGGCTTCGACCTTCTCGCCGCGCGCGCTCACGAAAGTGCGGCCCACGTTCTGCAGGCTGATTTTGATCTTATTTTCCATGGCTCTCGGCTTTTACCGGAACACTCGCTCCGACCGCCGCGGGTCCCTCCGACTCGCGTCTCGCGACCTGCCGCCAGGGGAACAACACTTTTTCCAGGAACGTCAGCAGCCAGCGAAATAGAAACGCGGCAAACCCGATGGCGATGATGCCCGCATAGACGCGCTCGAAGTCGAGGACCTTGCGCGCCGCTTCCACCATGTAACCCACGCCTTTGCGAGCGTTCACCATCTCCGCCAGGATGACGTACGTCCAGCCAATATCGTAGAGAATCCGAAACGACCCGAAGATGGCGGGGAACGAGGCGCGGAACATCAGCCACAGCACGTTGCGGCGCTTGGCGCCCAGCGTGTAGGCGGTTTCGAGCAGCGCGTTATCCACGCGGTTGACTTCCTCCACCACCACCGCGAGCAGGTAGAAGAACATTCCGAACCAGAGGAAGGCCACCTTCATCGCCTCATCCATGCCGAGTAAGGCGATGAAGGCCGGCAAAAACGCGGTGATGGGCATGGCGCGCATCGGCGCCGCCACCGGGTTGATGAGGTCGTGAAGCCAGCGGAAGCTGGCCATCATCAGCCCCAGCGGAATCGCAATGGCCGCGCACCACACAAACGCCTGAGCGATGCGCCACCAACTCTGGAAGACATTGCCCAGCAGATTGTATTCGGTCCACAGTCGGCCGATGGCCTGGAGGACGCCATAGGGGCGCGGAAGCGAGAACGGCGGAAGGATTTCCGAATGGGTCAACGCGAACCACGCCGCCACCACCAGTCCCCAGCTTACGATGGCCAGCGCCAGGCGCGCGCGCGGAGAAATTTCCCTGCGAATTTGGAATAAGTTTGACATCACTTTACTTGTCATCCAGAGGGCTGTGAAGCATCACCGCATTTGGTGATGCCCATGCAGAGATCCTTCGCTGCGCTCAGGATGACATACCCGTTTGCATGCCAACATCACATCGCCGGGTTGGGATAAACCTTGATGTCCGTCCGCCGGTTCTTCTCCCGTCCCTCGGGCGTGTTGTTGGTGTCGATCGGGCTATCGGGGCCGTTGCCTTTGGTGCGCATGCGCGACGCGGGGTATCCGTACTTCTGCATCAAATACGACTTGACCGCATCCGCGCGCTCCTTGGAAAGCTCCACGTTGTAAGCGTGGGCGCCGGTGGAATCGGTGTTGCCGTCGATATCCACGACGGTGTTTTCATAAGCGCGCATGAAGCTGCCGATTTCATCCACCACGGCACGCGAGTCGAGGCTCATCGTGGCGGAGTTCGTATCAAAGTAAATGGAGCGGCGCTGCGTGGCAATGGGCACGGCTCCCGGCGCGGGCGCCTTGTAGGCCACCGGAGGCTCGGTGGAAGTGGAGGAGAACTTTCCGCTCAGCGTGGCGAGGTAACGCCGGTCCACGCTGGCCTCCGCGTCGGAGACGCGCTTGATCAGCCGCTCCTCGCGGTACATATCCTGCGCCATCTTGAAGATGTTGGCGTAGTCAGAATCCTGCCCGCGATTGCCGAAGAAGGCGAGGTTATCGGCGTAGTCGCTCAGCCGCACGCCTTCGAGCATGGTCTTCGCCAGGTCTTCGGGAATATTGAAATCCTTGATGGTGCCGATCAGCGTGTAGGCGCGCGAGGGTTGCGCCTTGATGAATTCCACGCCCTCCAGCCAGCCTTCCGCGAATTTGAGGACAGTCTGGGGGTTGTTGGCCGCGAAGCGGTCGCTCACTACGAGGATGTCGGCGATGAGTCGATTGGCCACGCGCGTATCGTAAATCTTCTTCGAGCCGGCGCGTTTGGTGACCGCGTCGCTCATGTCGGGGTCCCAGGCGACGGCTGCATCAACCTTCTGCTGGGCAAACAACGTCGCGGGCTCGATGCCGTCTTTTGTATGTACGGCGCGCGAGAAGATTTCCGTGCGCTGTTCGGTGCCGAGACCCGAACTCTTGAGCCCGTTCCACAGAAGGAAATGCGATGGCGTGTAAGGAGCGAACGCCACAATCTTCCCGGCCAAATCCTCGATGCTGTTGATGCCTTGTTTGCCGATCACGCCGTCGGCGCCGCGCGACCAGTCCACCATATAGAAAGCATGCGAACTGAATCCCTTGTCGAGATACTGGCCGAAGTCTTTGGCCCAGACGTCGGTGGTTGTCAGCATCATGTCTACGTTGCCGGTGGCCAGCGCCGCCGCGCCCTCCGTCCAGTCGTCGATAATCTTGAAAGAGACCTTGAGCCCCTTATTGGCGTATATCGAGCCGGGCACGGTGTCGAGCCCACCGTTCGCGACCAGCCCGCCCACGCAGCCCACCCAGATGTTGACGCGCACGCGGACTTCGTTCGCCTCGCCCCCACCGCCGCCGGAGGTCGGAAGCTCCAGCGGCTTGGAAGTGTCGATGGAAACCGCGCTTTTTGCCCCGAGCCGCCCGCCCGTCCACTTGTTCAGGTCAACCACGCCGTACTTGTAGAGGCTGTAGCCCACCAGGCCCAGCCCAATCAGGAAGATAAGAATCCATCCGCCTTTTTCAATTCGCAATGCCATGGTTCATCTCCGCGGTTAGCATCTTGAAATTCGTATGTAGCGCCGGGCTTGAGCCCGGCAGATTCTTGTTAAAACAAATGCCGCCCCCATGATTCCATCGGGACAGGTTCCGGGCGGCGCTACTTGATCGACCCAACCAGTTTCCGGTCGACACTCGCCTCGGGGTCGGAAGCCGCGCCCTTCAGAACTCCCGCCTCGCGGTACATCTCTTGCGCCATCTTGAAGATGTTGTCGTAGGGGGAGGCCGCGCCCGCCGCCTCGAAGAACGACTTGTGGTCAGCAGCGTCGGCCAACTTCACGCCTTCCAGCATCGTTTTAGCGAGGTCCGTCGGGATATTGAAGTCCTTGATTGAGCCGATCAGATTGTAGGCGCGCGCGGGCTCGGCCTTGATGAACTGCACTCCCTCCAACCACCCTTGCGCGAACTTTGCCAGCGTATCGGCATTGCTGGCCGCGAAGCGATCGCTCACAACGAGGATGTCCGCAATCAGCTTGTCCGCCGTGCGCGTGTCGTAAATCTTCTTGGAGCCGGCGCGTTTCGAGACGGCGTCGCTCATGTCGGGGTCCCAGGCGACGGCGGCGTCAATTTTTTGTTGCGCAAAAAGAGTCGCGGGCTCGATGCCGTCCTTGGTGTGCACAGCCTGTGCGAAGATTTGATTGCGCTGCGCCGCGCTCACGCCCGACTGCTTGGTGCCGTACCACAGCAGGAAGTGCGAGGGCGTGAAGGGAGCATACGCCAGCTTCTTGCCGGCGAGGTCTTTCAGGCTGTTGATGCCTTGAGCGGCGATGATGCCGTCCGCTCCGCGTGACCAGTCAACGAGGAAGAACGCCTTGCCCGTGAAGCCTCGGGCCTTCAATTGTGCGTAGTCCTTGGCCCAAACGTCGGCGGTGGTCAGCATCACGTCCACGTTGCCCGTGGCGAGCGCCGCCGCGCCCTCCGTCCAATCGTCGATGATTTTGAAGGAGACCTTCAATCCCTTCTTGGCGAAGATGGATCCGGGCGCGGTGTCCAGTCCGCCGTTGGCGACCAGGCCGCCGGCGCAGCCCACCCAGATGTTGACGCGGACGCGGACTTCGTTTGCTCCCGCGGCTTGAGCAACGGGGAGGCCGGAGCAGAAAGTGCCGATCGCCAGGGCAAGCGCAACGACCAAACCAGTTCTGTTCTTGTACCGGGTCATTTCACACCTCCAAGGCGCCTCCACGGTGGCCTTCAACAATCCTGGTTCTTTGGAACTGCAGGAGAGGCGCTGACCCCCCCTTCGCCTTGCCTATGAAGTCTTTTGACCTTCCTTTTCCCCGATGGTCTTCTCGGCCGTGGCCGAGGCGGGCTGTGGCGAGACCAGCCCCATCTCCACCTTGAACTGCTTCACCAGTTCGCTAGCGCGCATCTTCTCGGCTTCTTCTTCGATCTTGAATTTCTGGCTGTCCACCTTGTCCATCGCCATATCCATGCGCGCTTCGTTGACCGCCGTTTCCTCTTCGATCTTGCGCACCATTTCGTCGTGGGTCTGGCTGATGCCGGCCACCTCGAATTGCTCCATGGCGTCGGCGACTTTCTTCTGCCACTGGGCGCGGCGATAGTCGCGGATAGCGTTGAGCGCCTCCTGCGTCTTGCGGTCCTTCTCGCGCAGAAAAGCCTGCTTGACCATCATGGCCTTCTCGAAGGCGGCGCGGGCGGTCGAGAGCTGCCCTTGCGTGCGTGCCATGGCGCCACGCACCTGCTCGAGTTGCGCCGCGAAGCTGCCGGCGATGTCGTCGCGTCCCGCCTGGATGGCGGCTTTGACCTTGGACGTCAGATTACTGATATCGTCCTTGTATTTGGCCTCTTCCTTTTCGAGCAGCGTCACGTTGGCCTTGACCATGGCAATGCTTTCGTTCATCCGCGGCACCTGGTCGTTCATGTCGCGGATGTTCTGCTCGAGGATGATCTCCGGATTCTCGGCAGCGGAGATGAAGAAGCCGATAAACGAGCGCACCATGCGTGTCAGACGATTCCACATAATAAAAAGCTCCTCTCTCGAACTATGCCCCCGGCGGCTTGGGGGGAGCGGGCGGCGCCGGCGGCGGAGCCGAGGGCTTGCTGGTCGTAATCGGGTTTTCCGTCACGAAGTACGATACGGCGTCAGCAATCTTCTGCTCCTCCTGCTGTTTCTTCAGCCTCCAGCCGAAAACCCTTTCTTTTTCCTTGGCGACCTCATCGGTGTTTTTTCGGATGCGCGCCTGGTATTCAGCCACCATCCGGTCGAGCTCCGCCTGGATTTGGCGATTTTCCTGGATCTTCTTGTTCTCCAGTTCCAGCAGGCCTTTCTCCTGCACGCGCTCGTACGTGTCCAGCGCCTTGTCACGGCGCACGGCGTCCTGGATGACCTCCTGGATTTTGACGCCGGCGGCGTCCAGAGCCAGCAGGATCGAGCTGCGCTTCACGCTCGGCGCGAGGCTGCGGATGTGCTCGCTCTGGAGCATATCGGCAATCTTCAGGATCGTATAGCCGTGGGTGGGAGGGGCGATTTCCGCGGCGCTGTAAATTTCGTCGAAGGAGGTTGGGTTATTGACCGGAGTGGTGAATTTGGGCTCCGCCGACACAGCAGAGGCAATCTGCGCAACTGTCTGCGCGGGGCTGGGGGGAGCAGTCCGGGGAGCGGGAGTTGACTCCGGCGAGGAAGTCTCCTCGCCTTGACCCTCCTGCGGCTGGTCTACCGAGACAATGAAGTTGTACCATTTCTTGCTCATACGCTTCTCCCTATCCCGCCTGGGATCAGTGCGCGGACCTCCAGCGACGAGGGCACCCTTCGGGGACACCTTGCAACTCAATCTGCGCAGAGCCTAAGCTACACCGGGGCTAAAGTCAACTGGCACGCTCCCGAGTGCGGCAGGCCCGATGCGAGGGTTCCCGTCGAAATGTTCGGCCAAGGAGGCGGGCGACAGCATGCGAGGACGTTCGGCGGATGGCAAGGGCTCGCGCCCCCCGGACAAACTGCCCCCTTGACAACGAGGCTACGTATGTTATACTAGATAGCTAGGCCGGGAAGCTGGCCGTGGCCAGGCGGGGGATCAGGCCTTGCGGCCCCCCATGAACCCGACCCGGCCCGAAACCGAGGAGGCCAAATGAGTGGATCATGCCGGCACGGGGAGAGGGAGCGACGGAACAGGACGGCACGCGGGATGGTTTTACCTCGTTATCGGGGCCGCCCCGAAAGAAGCGACTTGCCACTCATGCGCCCCTTATAATATAGACAAGTCGAAGCTAGGATGTCATTTAGAATGAGGGCGTTACAATTTTTTGGACAAAGCGAAGCTACGATCTTGTTGAAAACAAAGGGACTGATTAAAAACTCCTCGAAGCTACGATGTCACTTTGAATCAATTGGTTAGGAACATAGGCCTGGGGAGCGAAGCTAAACGAGGCCATTTTGAACGGTAACATCCACCGACGGCCCCTCGGCGGCAATATCGAACCTGGCTCGATACGGGCGCTTGAATCGCGGCCCAGCCTGGCTTATGATTCCGGGAATCGTGTCAATCGGGGATCGTGACATTACGTGGGCGGCGGCGAGCGCCAAGCGTCGCTAGCAACATGCGATGAAGGATTCATCCGACAGTATCGTCTTCTGGCGGGTTGAGGGCAGCCTCCTCGCGCGCAGCTCCGTGCGGGCTGTGGCTTTTTTCACCGAGAACTCTCAAAGCTTCTCCGGCCGCTGGACGCGGCGCGGCGCCATGGCGCTGCTGACTTTTGTCCTGCCATTGATTTATCTATTCCACCGCCCGTTTGCGACACGGGTGTTGCATACCTTGCTCTGCGGGGTTAGCCGCGACCGGCTCGACCTCCTGGGTGAAGAATACTTCCAGTATGTCCTCAAGCCGCGGCTGAAGCCAAAGGCGGTGGAAAAGCTTCAGCGGTTGCTGGCCGCAAACCGCCGAGTCGTTCTGGTCAGCGACGGCCTCGACCATGTTACCCGCCCGCTGGCGGCCCACTTGGGTGTGGGGCGGATTCTTGCCAACCGCCTGGAATTCCGGGACGGCCATGCGACCGGGCGCCTCCTCGAGCCTGTCATCCCACCGCGCACCTTCCGGAGCCGTTTCGGAGAGCAAGGCCGGGTGGATGCAAACCAGTTGACCGCGCAGCTTGGCGTTCGAATCGAGTCGCTCGAACCGGCAGTTGTCCCGACAGCACGGCGGGCTGCCTCCGACAGCCACCCGCTAGTTGATTTCGCCTCTGGTCGTCGCACCGAACCCCTCTCGGTTCGCAAGTCCCTGGCGGGCAAGCACATTCTTCTCGTGGGCGGCACGGGTTTTATCGGCAAGGTCTGGCTGGCCAACACGCTGACGAATTCTCCCGCCATCGGGAAGATCTATCTCCTCATCCGCCCGCAGCGCTCCACCACGGCCATACGGCGATTCGAGAAGATCGTCGAGGAATCCCCCATTTTCGAAACTTTCCACGACCGCTACGGCAGCGATTTGGCCCGGTTTATGCGCGAGCGCGTGGAAGTAGTCGAAGGAGACGTGAGCCAGCCGGGTCTCGGCCTGGACGAGGCGACGCGCGCGCGCCTGGCGTCCCAGCTCGACCTGATCATCAATAGCGCCGGGCTGACCGATTTCAATCCCGACCTGCGAACGGTGCTGGCCATCAACGTGGATGGCATGGTGCACCTCATCGAATTCGTCCGGCAGTGCGACCACGCCGCGCTCCTCCACCTTTCCACTTGCTTTGTGGTGGGATCCCGCGATGGCCGGGTCAGTGAGGAACTGGTTCCAAACTACACGCCCCTTGTGGTGTCCGATTTCGACGCCGAGCGCGAGCGCCAGTCGCTCCACAACCTGGTGCGGGAGATCGAACAGCGTGCTGACACCCCGGCAGTCACCCAAGAACTGAAGAAGCAGGCTCTCGAAAAGAGGACCGCGAGCAAGACCCTGGCCGAGTCATCGCTCGACCACCAGGTGCGCAAGAACCGCCTCCGGTGGGTTCGCGTCCAGATGGTGGAAGCGGGGATGCGTCGCGCCCGTGAACTCGGCTGGCCCAATACGTACTGCTTCACAAAGAGCCTGGGTGAATCGCTGATTGCCCGACTGGGCGCCGGGCTCCCGGTGGCGATCGTCCGGCCTTCGATTACGGAGACTTCGACCCGTGAGCCGTTCCGCGGCTGGAACGAGGGAGTAAACACCTCCGCGCCGCTTTCTTACCTGCTCGGGACCTATTTTCGCCAGCTTCCTTCGAACAAGCGCAAGTGCCTGGACCTGGTTCCTGTGGACCTCGTCACACGCGGCATGACTTTGATTGCCGCGGCGCTGGTCGAGCGGCGGCATGAGCCGCTCTATCACCTTGCGACTTCGGCCTGCAACCCGTGCGACATGGGTCGGTCGATCGAACTGACCGGCCTGGCGCACCGCAAGCACTATCGCGCCCAGGGCGGATTCGAATCCCAGTTGCGACTCAGGTTCGATACGATTTCAGTTTCCAAGAAGCGCTTCGAGACGTTCTCCGCCCCGCGACAGAAAGCCATGGTGCGCGCCTTGCGCCGGCTCAGCTCGCCGATTCCGTTCGCCTATTCCTCCCTGGTCCGCAAGGAACGAGACCTGGAGCGCGTGGAAAAACTCATTGAGCTCTATGAGCCTTTCATCCTGCATAACGAGCAGGTTTTCGAAGCTCAGAACGTGGAGGTGCTCTCCGCTCTTTTGCCGCCCGAAGAGCAGTCAGACTTCGGATACGATCCCCACACGATCGACTGGTGGGAGTATTGGATCAATATCCACGTGCCGGCCTTGCGCCGGTGGACCTTCCCATTGATCGAGGGCCGCCCGCTCGAGGCTCGAACCCCCCGCCCCTTCAGGCTCGATGCACGGTCGGAGGGCGCGGCGAGTTAGATAAGGAAGCGGGAGTAGGGAATAGGGAGTGGGGAGTAGGGAGTAAAGCTGACAGTCGCCAGTCAAACGTCGTTGAAAAACGACGACGGACGACAACGAAGGATAACTAACAACAGACGATGGATGCGTTCAATCCAAAATCAAAAACCCGAATTCAGAAATTCAATTTCGCGTGGTTTGAATCGCGACGTCAAAGGCTGGCCAGGGCCGACTTCTCATCATCAAGGGGCTTGAGAATGTCATCGAGCCGGGAAACCTGCAGGGCGTGCTTAACTTGGGGAGAGGGGGCGTAGAAGAGGCACTTGGCTCCCTTGGACTCGGCCATCGTGAAAGCACCCACGAGGGCGCCGATCCCGGAGCTGTCAATGAAAGGAACACCCGTCAGGTTGACGACGATGTTCCTTTCGCCCGCGCTGAGCAACTCATAGAAGTTGTCGCGGAAAGTCTCGACCGCCTCCCCCAGGCCGAAGCGGCCCGTAAGATCAAGGATCGTCGCGTTTTCGATCTTGCGAGCAACTACGAACAAGGAGCCCTCGACCCTTCCGGAAAATACGGTTGCCGGCTTCGCGCTTCGGAAACGGTGAAGGCAAATATACAAGCTGCCGGGAGAAAATCAAGCAGATAACCTGAGCCGGGCATTGGGGAACGGGATCAGAAGATTTCTCGACGGGATTCCTGCTTCGCGAACGCCGAGCGACAGGCGCCGAAAGCCGCGACCCCAGAATCACCAGCCATCAGTTTTCCCGGGCTGAGGTGTGTGACCCATGAGGATGAGCGATGCCTCACAACCTGCAACGAACTGCGCACGACTAACGCCAATCAGGGGCAATTCAAAATCGAAAAACCGAAATCACTCGTCCAATACTCTAACCAATCTGGTCTAACCACTGTATTTTCAATGAGATAAATCGGCTCGCCCAGCGGGGCCGGGTTGGCCGCCCACTCCGAACCATACCCCCTACATCGGTACTGGTACCCGCGTGCCATTGCTCGATCCGGAGCCCCCATGCAGAATTGCGCCATGAGTGAGGGAGATAGATCGAGTTCGGTACGCCAAGAGAGGAAGGGTACCATGATCGAAACGAGAACCATTGACGAGACCTCGGTTGAGCCTTGCCCGGAATGCGGCTGGGTCAAATTCAATCCTGATTGCCCGGAGTGTACAGAGGTCCGGGAGCAGTGCTTGCTTATGGGCACAGGGATCGAAGGCTTCGATATGTAAGGCGCACGACTCGCCGCGTGGGCCGCCGGAATGACGATGCGTACACGGCGTTCCACCCGTGGCTAGACCGCTCCGGGAGCCTGGTTGTGGCGGGTTCCGTTAACCGGAGGGAATTGGGTGGTCGTTCTACATCAGCGGGAGGTTCCCTGGTTGATGATTGTGAGGCAGCTCCCTGACGGGGGACCGCCTCAGACGGCACCACCGAAAAGGCAGAGCACTTCCACGGCGGAGCGCCGTTGGAGGTGCTTTTTTTCTTTGCGATCCGCGCACAAGCCTCTCTGTCTGTCTGACCTGGGCGACGCGCTTGGGTGTCGATCCGGTGCGGCGCTCGGCGGGCGATAATCCGGAAATCCCATACTCACGTATGATATAGACTAACGGCGGAGGCGCCATGCGCACTTCGGCATTGAAGAAGGTGGCGGCGGGACTCGTCCTGGCCTTACCGGTTTTGCTGGTTTTGGATTTTCTTCAATATCAGTCCATCCATATCGTTGCCATCACCCATCAGAGGGTCGTCCATATCCACGAATCGCTGCGAGAAATCGATGCCGTCCAGTCGCAGTTGAAGGACGCCGAAGCGGCGGTGCGCGAATACATCGCCGGCGGCGAGTCGGTGGCATTGAATCCGTTCGAGACTTCAGTGGCCGGAGTTCACGACGCCCTCGGCCGCCTCGCTCAAATGGTGGCGGAGGAGCCGGGCCAGAAAGCGCGGGTCCAGAAAATCGAGCCTCTCGTAACGCGGCGATTGGAGTTGCTCCAGCAGGCGGTTGATCTGCGCGGGCAGAAGGGATTCTCGATTGAGAAGACGCGCGCCCTGGACGCCCAGGGACGAAAGCTCGGCGAAGAGATTCAGAGCCTCGTCGGCGACATGGAGAAGGAGGAATGGGATCTTTTGCAGCGGCGCAATGCCGAGGCGCGCGGGAGCGTCCAGCGGGCAACCTTCATCACTCCCTTTACCGCTGTCCTGGGACTCTGGTTGGTGGCGCTTGCGGCGCTGCTCCTTTACCGTGATGTTTCGGAGCGCCAGTGGAAGGGCCTCGAGCGCCGGATGCACGCGCGGCTCCTGGAAACGCTTCCGGTGAGCGTCTGCCTGGTGGACGAAGGCGGGCTCATCTTCTACACGAACCCCGCCCAGGACGCTCTCTTTGGCTACCAGGCGGGTGACTTGATCGGCCGGCACGCCTCGATCCTGCGGAACGCTCCTCGGGACGAGGGCGACCGGGCCTTCGCCGAAATCTTCGAACAATTGACGCTCCACGGCTCCTGGAACGGCGAGTTTGTTTGCTCGAAGAAAGACGGGACGACCTTTCCCTGCCTCGTCCGAGCCAGCAATATGGACCTACCCGGGAAGGTGTACCGGGCCTTCGCACTCCAGGATTTATCGGACCGGCCACGGACTTAGCCCCGGGGTTTCCCAGCTTCGTCGATACAATTCAGGGCGGCAGCGTGTCGCTCTTCACGCTCCAAATCAACGATCATTGCTCCTCGTTCAGCGCCCTTGATTGAGCCGATGCCCACCCGATCATGATGCTCAGATTGCGGCCGCTTGGTTCGGAGTTGGCGGCTTAGGCCTTGATTGCCCTTTTCTCTCGCGCCGGTATAATGTCACACCATGTTCGTTGGACACATTGCCGTCGGGCTGGCGGCGAAGAAAGCTGCCCCAAAGGTTTCGCTCGGCACGTTGATTATGTCCGCGCAATTTGTGGACCTGCTCTGGCCTGTCTTCCTTCTGCTGGGACTCGAGCATGTTCGCATCGACCCCGGGAATACAGCGGTCACACCCCTTGACTTCTATGACTACCCCATCACGCACAGCCTGGTTGGCTCGCTGGGGTGGTCGGTGGCGCTGGGGCTCGTTTACTTCGCGGCGCGGCCCTCCGCGAGAGGCGCATGGATCGTGGGCGCGGCAGTGTTCAGCCACTGGATCCTAGACGCCATCACGCATCGCCCCGATCTGGCCCTCTACCCCGGCTGCCACACCTTCGTGGGTCTCGGTCTGTGGAATTCGCTGGCCGGGACAGTGGCGGTTGAACTCGTCATGTTTGCCCTCGGGATTGTTCTTTACCTCCATTCGACCGAGGTCCGAGACCGCGCCGGGCGCTACGCTTTCTGGTCGCTGATTGCGGTGCTTGCGGTTCTGTATGTCGGCAACCTGGTCGGCCCGCCGCCACCCAGCGCCCGGGCGTTGGCAGTCTTTTCATTGGGTGGCTGGCTCTTCGTCGCTTGGGCCTACTGGGCCGACCGCCATCGGCAGGTGACTGCTGCTTCCAGCGCCCCCACCGGTTCCTCCTCGCCGTAATTCCGCTGGATGCTTGGCTCTTATCCGGCAGAGACGGCCGCTAAGCCAAAAAACAACTTTGCATGGTCGGGCTTCAAGCTAAAATAGCTCGCTGCCGATATGGCCACCTTCATCACGGGTTCCACTGGATATCTCGGGGCGCACGTCGCTGCGAATTTGCTTCAAGGGCACACCGATTCGCTGAACCTGCTCGTCCGGGCTAAAGACCACCACGATGGGGAAGTGCGCTTGTGGCAGGCGCTGCAGTTACACATGGATTTCCCCCACTTCCATGAATTTCTCAAATCGCGGATCAGCATCTTTCGCGGCGACCTGACGGGATTGCACTTCGGCCTCTCGGAGGACGACTACCGGCGCCTGGTGCGGACGACCGATTCGATCATCCACTGCGCGGCGTCGCTCAATCGCCGGTCGGAGAAGACTTGCCTGAACGTGAATCTGCGCGGAACCCTGGAAGTGATCAAGTTGGCACAGCGTGCGCGCGACGATCATGGTCTCGGCCGCTTCAGCCATGTGAGCACGGTGGCGGTGGCGGGCCAGCGTCAGAACGAGGTGGTGCGCGAGGACGAGGCTATTGACTGGAACCGTTCCGACTACGATCCCTACGCGCGCACCAAGAAGTTCTCTGAGCATATGCTCCGCGAACTCCTGCCCGATGTGCCGTTTACCATCTTCCGTCCCAGCATCATTCTGGGCGACAGCCGGCACGCTGAGACCACGCAGTTTGACATGGTCAGGGCGTTCGTCTTTCTGGCGGGCCTTCCTGTCCTCCCTTTCCGGCCCGATGACCGGCTCGATATCGTGAACGTGGATTTCGTCGCCGATTCCATCGTGGCGCTGCACCTCAAAGAGAAACCCCAATTCGATACCTATCATCTATCTTCGGGAACTGTCTCGCAGACGTTTCGCGAATTGACAGGTGGCCTGTCCGCTGCGCAAGACAAACGGGCTCCCCTTTTCGCGCCGAGCCTGGAGCGGCCGTTCACTGCGATCGTCAACTGGCTGGCCAACCGCCGCGGGACAGCAATCGGCTATGCCGCATCGCTGATGAAGGTTTTCATGCCGTATCTGGTTTATAACACGGTGTTCGATAACACGCGGGCAGTCAGCGAAACCGGTCACGCGCCCGTCCCATTTTCGAAGTACAGCTACCCGCTGCTCAAATTCAGCAAGGACGGGCATTTCACCTACCCCTATAAAGTGTGGCCGGAAGTCGCCGGAGGGTCCGTCGGATGATGGATCTGGTTCTGGAGGCCTGGGTCAGCAGCCTCATCGAACTCGCCAAGGTGAGGTGGATGCTGGGCGCCGGGAAGTCGTGGAAACCCGGAGAGAAACTCAAGCTCCTCTTTGCCGGGTACAACGGCACTCGAAACACTGGCTCGGATGTGCGCGTGGAAGAGATGCTGCGCCAGGTTCGGCACATCCTGGGTGCGGAGAGAATCGAATTGAGCGTGATGACGCAGAATTTCGATTTTTCTCGCGGCTATTTCGCGGGGACGCGCCAGTTGAAGCTCCCCGACATTTTTCCTCCGTTCCTGGCGAAGGAAGTCCCGCGCCACGACGGTGTGGTGGCGTGCGAAGGCTCGATGTTCAAAAGCAAGTTCGCCAATGCCCTGACCACCATGATGATCGGGTCGCTGGGAATCGCCTCGGCCATGAACCGGCTGTCGGTCGGCTACGGAGCGGAGGCGGGCCACATGGACCCGCTGCTTGCCCGCATGGTCCGCCGGTACTGCGGGGATTCGCTGGTCATCACTCGCAACGAAGAATCGATGGCGGTGCTCCGCCAACTGGGCGTTTCCACGGAGCCCGGCACGGACACGGCCTGGACGTTCGAACCCGCAGGGGCGGAGTACGCCCAGAGCGCCTTGCGCGCGGCAGGATGGGACGGCACGAAGCCCTTGCTCGTGGTTTGTCCCATCGACCCTTTCATCTGGCCCGTACGCCCGTCGCTCTTCAAGGCTGCCGCGTGCGCGCTGACTGGCGCCTATAAAGAGAGCCAGTACCGGACGGTCTATTTTCACAACTGGAGTCGCAAGGCGCGCGCCGCCTACAACCATTACCTCAACGCGATGTCTGGCGCCGTCGACGCCTTCCGGAAGAAGCATGGCCTCATGGTGGTTCTGGTGGCGATGGAACGCCTGGACGCCAAGGCTTGCCATGAGATGGCCGAGCGCCTGGGCGGCGTGCCGATGTTCACGTCCGACCAGTACGACATGTACCAGCTTGTGAGTATCCTGCGCGCGTGTCACCTGATGGTTTCGTCGCGCTATCACGGGATTGTGACCGCGATGCCCGCGCTGGTGCCTTCGGCGGGAGTGACCATGGACGAGCGCATCCGGAACCTGATGCGGGAACGCGGCCACGAACACCTGCTGCTCAACGTCGATGATGTAGACCTCGAAGAGAAGCTGCTGGCGGTGATGGAGACATTGGGGAAAGAGGCGGAAGCCATCCGCGACGGCATCGGCCGGACCGTCACCAGGAGCCTCAAGGTGATGGCGCGCATGGGCGTGTATTTTGAGCAGCACGTCGCGCGACGCTATCCGGAATTCCCGATTCGGACGGGGCTTCATTCCTGGGAAGAATACCTGCCGCCGTTCACTCTCAGCTTGTGCAAGCTTGTGGAGACCTATGATGGAGCGGCAGAGCCGCAGAAAGAACTGAGCCATTGAGTCATTGAACCATTGGGCCAGTGATCCATTGCCGAGATTGCCTGGGTTTTGAACTTCGCTTGTAGGCGCATGAATTTCCTTGAAGACATTTTCGAACGACTTGCCCGGACTCCGAAGAGAATTGTCCTGCAGGAGACTCGCGAAGGGCGGATCGTCTCGACCACCGGAGGCGAACTGCTGGCCTCGGTCCAAACGGCTCGCGCCTTCCTGAGGAAAGCGGGTCTCAGGAAAGGTGATCGGTGCGCGCTGCTTGCGCCCAACAGCATTCGTTGGGCCGCTCTCGATCTCGCTATCATGGCGGAGGGTGTCATCGTTGTCCCGCTTTACGCGCGCCAGGCGGCCCGCGAGCTCGTCGGGGTGATGAAGGACTGCTCGCCGTCTCTCATCTGCTGCGGTGACGCGACTTTGCGCGAGGGAATTACCCAGAGCTGGCCTGAAGCCCCGCCGTCGTGCCTGTTGGATGAGATCTTCTCCACGGGCGCGAGCGACGCGTTGGTCGAGCGCGGCCCGATTCCCCTTGCCGACAACGATCCCGTCAGCATCATTTACACTTCCGGGACGGCGGGCGAACCCAAAGGCGTCGTGCTGAATGCCGGCAATGTCACTTACATGCTCTCCTGCACCAACTCGCGGCTGGACTTGCTCATGGGCGCGCGGGACGAACCCGACCGGGTGTTCCATTATTTGCCGACGTGCTTTGCCGGATCGTGGATTCTCTTGCTCACCTGTCTGACCCGCCACAGTATCCTGACGCTTTCCACCGACCTGACGAAGCTTGCTGACGAACTGCGCCTCGCCACGCCCGACTATTTCCTCAATGTTCCCGCCGTGCTGGAGCGGATTCGGACCGGAATCGAGCAGCAACTCGAGAACAAAAGCGGCGTGGCGGGAACGCTTTTTCGGAAAGGGAAGGAGGCGTGGTTCCGGCGGCAATCCGGCGAGAGCGGTCCTCTGGACGACGTCGTGCTGGCGCTGGCGCGAGCCGTGGTATTTTCCGCCATCCGGAGAAAAATTGGCCCGAATCTCGAGGCCCTCATTTGCGGTTCGGCGCCGCTGGCCAGGGAGACGCAACTTTTCTTTAGGATGCTCGGCCTGCCGGTCTTGCAGGTCTACGGGTTGACAGAGACTACCGCGATCTGCACGATGGATCATCCACACCATGTCGTGCCGGGTCGCGTGGGTCCGGCCATTCCCGGCATCGAAATGAAGCTCGGTGCAGACGACGAAATCCTCGTGCGTGGCCCCAACATCTTTTCAGGCTACTGGAACCGGCCCCAGGAAACCGCCAGGGTTTTTGTCGAGGACTGGTTCCGGACCGGCGACCAGGGTGAAGTTGACGCGGCAGGGAACTGGAATGTCATTGGACGTCTTAAGAACCTGATCATCCCTGCGTCCGGTCACAACATCGCGCCGGAGCCCATCGAAGAAATGGTGCTGAGGAGTCTGACCGGCGCTCAGCAGGTGGTTTTGGTAGGAAACGGCCGCAGCTTCCTTTCGGCGCTCGTTACTGGCAAGGTGACACGTGAAGAGGTGGAAGGCGCGCTCGAAAAAGTAAACGCCCAGTTTCCACACTACAAGCGCATTCATGCCTTCCATATCTCCGCCGAGCCGTTTACGATTGAGAACGGGCTGTTGACGGCCAACGGAAAATTGAAACGCGACGCCATCGCGGCACGTTTCAGGACCGAAATCGAAGAATTCTATCGGAAGGCGTCGTGAACGACGGCGGGGACAGGCCGATGCATGTCATCATCTGGGAGTTTCGAGCCAGGCGCGGCCGGGAAGCCGAATTCGAACGTGCCTACGGGCCGAAAGGGGACTGGGCGGAGTTCTTCCGGCGCGGAGAGGGCTACCTGGGGACCGAATTGATCCGCGACATCGAAACCGAGGGCCGTTACGTTACAATCGACCGGTGGACTTCGCAGACGGCTTTCGAAACTTTCCGGAGCCAGAATGTCGGCCAATACGAGGCCATCGACCGGCAATGCGAATTGCTGACCGAGCATGAGGCGCGCGTTGGCTCGTTTCTGAGTATTTCGCGTGAATTGGACGGATGAGCAAGTCCGTCCTGGAAAACCAGAATGAAGAGTTTTAAGGGCAACACACTCTCCTGGGAACTCGTCGAGGGCGTCGTCGAGTTGGCGCTGCATCGCGAGCCGTGCAACGAGATCGGCACCAGCATGCTGGAAGAGCTGGAACGCTTCGTCGAATCTCTGGAAGCGGCCGCGGGCGAAGCCCATGCCTTGATCATCTACAGCAAGCTCAAATCAGGTTTCAGCGCCGGCGCCGACTTGCGGGAGCTTTACGCCGGGATTCAGGGCCTGCCGACCGCCAAGCGTGTGGCGGGCGCGCGAAGTTTCCTCGAGCGGATTCATCGTGTCTTGAACAATATCGATGCTTCGCCGCTCACCACGATCGCAGCCGTCCACGGCGTAACCTTCGGTGGAGGCTTTGAAGTGGCGCTGGCGTGCGACTTGATCATCGCCGATAAGATGGCGCGGTTCTGCTTTCCCGAACTGCGCCTGGGATTGATTCCGGGCTTCGGCGGCATTCCTCGATTGAAGCGCGACCTGGGCAACGGGGTGGTTCGCGATCTGTTGTTGACAGGACGAAGCATTAACGCCACCAAGGCGCAGGCCGTGGGTCTGGTCAGCCAGTTAGCGGCGGAAGGAGAAGTCCTGCGCGTGGCGCGCGTCACGGCCACGCAGATGGGGAAGTTCGACCGGGAGACGAGCACAGCCGCCAAACGATTCATCAAGCCGATTCCCTACGACGAGTTGCGGCAGGAAATCGACATCTTCTGTGAGCTTTTCTCCCGACCGGAGGTCGAGGCGGGCCTGCGCAAGTTCGTCGAAAGCAGCGATGCTCTGCCGTATTTGCCGTGAAGGAAAGCCACGGAGACACGGAGGGCTGGATCATGGCGAGCCCAGGCCGTTGGACCGCACCGATACTTTGATCTCTTTCGCGGTCTCTGTGCCTCAGAGCCTCTGTGGCTGAGATGACGAGAAGGAAACATGCGGACACTGGAACAGACCATCGATGAAATTTTGGGACTTGCGGCCACACACTTCAAGGTGCCGCGTGAGCAGCTCTCGCCCCACGACGATTTTTTCAAGAAACTGAAGATCGACAGCCTACAGGCCTTGGAACTGCTGACCCGGCTGGAGCATCACTTCAGCGTTGAACTGCCTGACTACGAATTCCAGGGAGTCTCTGACTTTCGTACACTGGCAGAGCGAATCCACACTCGACTCTAACCCTCATGCTGGATCTGCGCCAATACACATCCCTGGGAGCTGCGTTGC
>Ga0315275_10000845_pt1 | contig 25883 bp, 27 predicted proteins | sample YL17G03_0_MG_FD_205557 | JGI IMG/M metagenome (GOLD analysis project Ga0315275, IMG submission 205557) | Sediment microbial communities from Yellowstone Lake, YNP, Wyoming, USA - YL17G03_0 | ecosystem: Environmental > Aquatic > Freshwater > Lake > Sediment | place: USA: Wyoming | collected...
TCCTTCACAGACTCCTTTATCGCATCCAATGACTCTATTGCGGATTTTTCGCCGCATTCGGGCGTGCTTCCGCATCCCCTTCCCTTTGCGAACTGCTTTCCCAAAAGTATCTTCTTATTGGCTTTGACCTTGAGCAAATGCCTTGCATCGGTGTTTGACGCTATGAGGTTTATCCCGCTGACATTCATTTCATGCAATCTGTTGAGGGTGTTGCATCCGCTTCCTCCGGCACCTATTACGCATATCCTTGGCTGGCTCTGCTCTATGAATTTGAGTATCTCCTCTTCGTCGCTGCTTACGTTTTCCGTCATCTGGCTTGCGACTGCATTGGTGTTGTTGTTTTCCTCCTTCTTTATCTCTTCAGCCATCTTCTTTTCTTCTGCGTTATTCTGCTGAACAGTTTGAGCGTCTGTCATGTTTCCACCTTTTGACTCTAGTGTGCGAGTAATCTCATCTATTGAACAGTCATATTTAAAAGCTTGCCCTTGGCTGGGCAAGATAAAAATTAAAAATAATCCTGATGTTCAGAGCGCTAGCAATCTGGAGATCATTTTCTTCTTCTCCTTTTCCTCTTTGCCCCCTTTCTTCCGCCCCTGTTCATCCTGGCCTTGTAAACATATCCGTCAGTTCCCACGTAGTAAAGGCATCCGACTTCCTTTGAGACCCTTTCGTTCCCGACCTTCTTCTTGCTTCCTCCCGGATTGTGCTTCATTGGAACTGCCCAGACGAACCCGTCCGTGCCTACGAAATACAGGTATCCGCTTTCCCTGCTGACTCTTTCATTCCCTATTTTTTCTGCCATTTTTACACCCCCGATTAATGCCTGTATGGATATTCCGTTCCCTGTTTTTAAGCTTTTTCCTCGGACTGCCGTCAATGGAAAGAATAGCGTTGTTTTTAATGTCAATATATAATTATAATATGGGCATTGCCACACATTTGACTATTTTTAAACATTGCCCATCAGCGTTTTAAACGTTTCAAGCCAATCAAGCGCATGGATCGACTATCCAAAGCAGCCAAACCAGGGAAATCCAAAAAGAAATCCTTTTTGCAGCTTCCCTCTGTTGAAAAACCAAGAATGCTGGAAAAAAAGCACAATGCGAAATTGGATCTCCTGTTGCTGGAAGAATCGAAAAAGGAGGACTGCAGCCTGAGCAGGGCAAGAAGGCTCCTTAGGTCCGGGGCAGATGCCAATGCCAAGGTGGCTATCAACTGCAGGACTGCCCTGATCTACGCTTCGAAGATGGGCAACATTGGGCTTTGCAGGCTGCTGATAGAAAACAAGGCGGATGTGAATGCAAGGGACTTTTGGGATAGGAGGACGCCGCTAATGCATGCTGGGGAAAACGGGCATGCCGAGATCTGCAGGCTCCTGATAGAAAGCGGGGCGGATGCCAATGCCGCAGATCACTATGATTCAGGCCATCCTGTAGACAAGTCAGTCCTGATGTTTGCTGCTGAAAACGGGCATCTTGGGATCTGCAAATTTTTGGTCCAGAAGGGGGCAAACATTTCCCACAGAGACCATAACCTCAAGACAGCCCTGCTGTTTGCTGCTGAAAACGGGCATGCCGAGATCTGCAGGCTGCTTATTGAAAATGGGGCGGATGTCAATGAAAAAAGCAACCTGATGGGTGCGACGCCGCTTATTCTGGCTGCGGAAAACGGGCATCTTGAGGCCTGCAAAGCGCTTGTTGAAAAAGGCGCGGATCTAAGATTAAGGAACGACAACAATGAGACTGCCCTGGACATAGCCAAGGAATTCGGGCGCGACAAGGTGGCAAAATTCCTGTCTGAGCATAAATGAGGGATCTTGAAATCCCCTGATAGCAACCTATTTAAACGTTTCCCAACTAACTCTGTTTACATTCCTATGAAGGAAGGTGAATTACTATGGCAGATAAAATTGAAACACCGGAGGAAGTCAAAAAGGACGTGTTAGAGCTAGTCAAGGTCTCTTCTGATACTGGAAAGATCAGGAAAGGGGTAAACGAAGTCACAAAGGCGGTCGAAAGGGGCATTGCGAAAGTTGTCGTGATCGCCCAGGATGTCCAGCCGGCTGAAGTGGTCATGCACATACCAAAGCTTTGCGCAGAGAAGGGCATCGCATATGCATATGTCAACACCAAGAAGGAGCTTGGGGATGCAGCGGGAATAAAGGTCGGATGCTCCTCAATAGCGGTTGTGGAGGCAGGCTCCGGAAACGAGCTATTGTCCAGCGTAATCAAAAGGTTGCCCAAGGCAGAAAAGAAAGGTGAATGATAATGGCGGGAGAGGAAATCAACGGATTTCTCGCCGAGATTGTCGAGATAAAGGCAAAGACAGGCGTTTACGGAGAAATTTACCAATGCCTGACAAAGATCCTGGATGGTCCTGACAAGGGAAGGGTCATTTTAAGAAATATCAAAGGCCCAGTCTTCAACGGAATGCTCATTGTCCTGAGGGAAACCGAAAGGGAGGCCAAGGAGATAAGAGCGAGGAGATGACCATGAAATGCACATTCTGCGGAAACGAGACAAAGAAGGGGACAGGGGTACTTTACGTGAAAGCGGACGGAACCTTGTTCAGCTTCTGCTCTTCGAAATGCAAGCACAACCACCTTAAGCTCAAAAGAAGCGGGATCAAGACCAAATGGACGAAATCATACCGGGAATTCAGGGAGATAAACAAGGGCAAGAAGGTTGAAAAGAAGAAGTGATCTGGATGGAAAGGACAGTTATTCTGATAAAGCCGGATGCCCTGGACAGGGGCATCGCGTTCGAGATTGCGAGCAGGTTCGAGAAGATGGGCTTCAAGATAGCTGCAGTCAAGATGGTGCACATGACGCCCAGTCTGTCAAAGGAGCACTATTCCCATCTGGTGGAAAAGCCGTTCTATCACCACATAGAGAAGTTCATGACATCCAAGCCGGTGATCGCGATGATCCTGGAAGGAAAGGATGCAGTCAATGTAGTGAGGAAAAGGCTCGGAAAGACAAATGCAAGGGAAGCCGAGCCTGGAACCATCAGGGGAGACTACTCAATGAGCACGCAAAAGAACCTGGTCCATGCAAGCGACAGCATAGAAACTGCAGAGAAAGAGATAAAGAGATTCTTCAAGCCTGAGGAAATTTTCAACTACTCCAGGGCAAATGAGGACAGCTTCTATGCCAGTGATGAGCTATGATAATAACGACCAAGAAAGTGGAGGAGCACGGGATAATCCACAACATGAGGGATGCCAGCGTGCAAAGGCAGCAGGCGGGATTTGACCTCACGCTCGAATCAGTCTACGAATTCCTTTCCGGCGGCGCAGTCGATTTTGACAACAAGGACCGGAAGATGGCGGACTGCAGGAAGCTGGAGTTCGTTGACAGCTGGCTCAATCTACAAAAAGGATCATACAAGATTACCCTGAACGAGAGGTTCAAGGTGCCTGCGGATGCGGCAGGGTTCTGCCTCACAAGGACAACCCTGATAAGGAATGGGGCATACCTCATAACAGGCCTCTGGGATCCCGGGTTCGAGGGCAAGGTGGAAATGCTGCTGGTTGTCGAAAACCCATTCGGCATAAGGCTCAAGGAGCATGCCAGGGTGGGCCAGATCTACTTCATGAGGATGGAAAGCGCGGCAGAGAAGCTCTATGACGGGGTATACAAGAACCTCGAGGACAAGGGAGGATCTTCCCATGCCATCAAAAAGTGAAATAGAGGAAATCATCAAGTGGTGCGAGCAGAAGAAGATAGAGGAGCATCGCTTTGTCGCAGTTGAGAAGAACCCGTTCAGGGACAGGATTGCATGGACTTTCAGGTATCCTCTTATTGAGATAGACAGGCCGGTCGAGGTCGCGAACAAGGCAAGCCTCGTCTATGATTCAACCACAAAGGCCATCTGGCATTTCATGACCGGGAACTGGAGAAAGATAGAGCCTGATTTTGTTGTAAAATAAGATTGAATACAATAAGCTTTAAAAGGGTTTTAAGCAGAAAATAGTCCAATGCCAGGCCAATTCAATTTCGATGAGCTGATACGCCAGTCCCTGCCATTTATAGGGATAAGCTTCGGCATCGGCTTTTTCTTCACCCTGATATACTATTTCTATTCCAAGATGCTCAATGACAGGATAATGGAGTCAAGGGCAAAGTCTGCCCTCTTCACAGTGTTCGAGACAATGGCGATCTTCGTGGTCATATTCACGCTTAACGGATTTTTCGAGTCGCTGATGTTCTCTGCGGCAGGGATCCCAAGCACAACAGGGATCTCGTTTCCCCACATCAAGCTGGCGGAAGTCGTGATTGACACGTTCCAGTCAAAGATAAATTCCCTGTATATGAGCATGATCCTGAGCGAATTCGTCATCCAGACAATTTCGCAGATGACAAGCGCCCAGATACCGATGGCGATCTTCAGCCCCATGTCTGCGATAGGGATGGGGACCACAAGCATCAGCATAAACACAGGAGAGATCTTTGCCATAGTGAACAACCTCTACAACAGCCTCATCAGGGTAATCATCGACCTCATGCTGATGACAATAGCAAGGAGGAGCATACTTGACCTTGCTATCCCTGCGATGGCGCTGATCCTGCCTTTGGGGCTGTTTCTCAGAGGCCTATACATCACGAAAAGGACCGGCTCGAGCCTTATCGCGCTTTCGCTTGTGCTGTTCTATGTCTATCCACTTTCCCTCATATTTGACGGCTATCTTGTTCAGAATTATGTCCCTCCGATAAAATACGGGGATGTCGTTTCAGACACTTCTGCATCATTCTATTACAGGAATCTCTACAGGTTCCAGTCATCCGACAGCATAGAGCCCTCTGTAGGGGAGAATGCGGCAATGACCCCTTCCGTTGGAAGCATGGGGGCAAAGGAGCTGATGCTGGCCCCTGGGAAGTATTTCGGGGACATTGTCGCCAAAAGCGCGGCAATCTCCACAACAGGGGGGTTCCTTAAGGCTGCAGTCGGATTTGTCCCGAACCCGTATCTTGGAAGCGTGCTCCAGATCGTTGTCGATGTTCTATCCTGCATCATGCTTTTGGGGGTGGTTGACTTTGTCTCGCTGGAGACATATGCGTTCCAGACGATCCTTGTGCAGGCGACGATAATAATGAACATCCTCGGAACCCTAGTGATTACAACTGTGCTTGACCTCATAATGTGCGTGACCATGTATAGGATATTCGCGGATGTGCTCGCAGGGGACAAGAGCATACTCGGGCTTTCAAAGGTGCTATAATGGCCATAGGATACGGGCTGATAAATCCCTACATCGCAATCGTCCTGCTTATCGTGATCCTTTCCATAGTCTTGGCCAAGATGCTGGGAAAGGCGACAAAGAACAAGGAGCTTGAGGCATGGAGCTCATTGGAGACAAGCGAGCTTGCGATGAGCATCATCATATTCATTTTCATATTTGCGATCTATTCCACCCTGCTTACTGTTTCGGAGGCATGGCTGGTCCATCCTGTGCTTTCGGATTCGTCCATAACGATTCCCCTGCAGTCAACCGCCAACTCCGGAAACTGGATTGGGGACTGGTCCACGATTAATCCGGGAACAGAGGTCACCAGCGGCACAAACATCCAGCTGAACCTGATGGAAACAGTGACCTTCAAGCTGAAATATGTCCTCTATAACAGGCTGATGCCGATGCTGATAGACCTGATGAAGACAAAATTCACGCTCCAGCTCTACAGCGGATTGGGCGGAATGAGCAGGGGCCCTGGCGCAATACATTTCGACCTCCCTTCCGCGCCTGGAATAGGCTTCTTCGTGAAGGCCTGCGACACCCTCATCTACCTTTTTACCACGATAGCACCTACAATCTCCGCGCAGGTCATAGGCCTTGAGATAATCGGGGCCCTGGCATACAATGTCCTCCTGCCGTTGGGGATGCTGTTCCGATTTGTCCCTTTCCTCAGGAAATTCGGGAACGAGATGATAGCGGTGTCCATAGCGATGGGGATATTCCTGCCCACTGCATACCTGCTCCTGTTGAAGGCTGTTGACGACATAGAGACAAAGCACAATGTTCCTGGAGTGCTGAGAAGCGACATCACCGAGGCAGAATGGACCCTTATGGCTAACACCTATTATTTCGGGAACACATTCACAACGATAGCGCCGATCGTGGCCTCCATGGGAACAACCTTTGCATTGAACGCTGTGGACACAATAGGAAACCTTGTTTTTGGAAGGACGCTGAGGAATACTGGCCTTTTCAGATTCGGGTCAACTGTAATGGAAAGCGGGCCGGCTAAGATGATAGCCCAGACAGTTTTTTCAGTCCAGCTGACGTTCGCGGTCTTTGCAGTCATGATACCTGCGGCCCATCTTGGCGGCTTTGCGCTGGTCGGGCTGATTATACCGATGTTCGCATTCATACTGAGCCTTTCCTTCGTGGGGGCTTTGACAAAGCTGCTCAACATAGACGTCTCTGACGCGGGTGTCCTGATATGACATTCTCGGACCTGACTCCATACAGCGAGCTTAACAGCCAATTCGTCCAATACGGGGGGGCAATAGTGGGCATAGGGGTCGCGCTCATTGCCATATTCTTCATCCTTGGGAAATTCTTCGACAACAAGAAGATGCAGGAATGGTCCAAGATGGAGGTTCTCCAGATGGTGACTCCTTTCCTGCTCCTGCTTGTGCTTTTCACGCTTGTGCCTTTGCTCAACCCCCTTATCCAGGACATGGATCCTGTGAGGTATTCCTCAATCTGCGATATCCCGAATAATCCTGACCAAAGCATCAACGAGGGATGCCACGCAGCCATAGGCGAGATGTTCCTTGACGACATACTCCAGGAAACCATCGACATCCAGAGGAACATCCTGAGGATGGGATTCTTCGTTTCATTGCCAAAATCAATATTCTCGATGCCTGCAGGAGGCGGAGTCATAGGGTCAACAGGAACCATCGTCTTCAATTCCATAGTCTATGTCTTCACAAACACGTCCATGAACATCCTCATCGGCTTCTCGAAGTTCCTCACGACAACGATGATGGTTTCAGGCGGATTCCTCATGCTTTACAGGTTCCTGATATTCTCATTCGTGCCATTGCTTACATTGGGGCTTATGCTCAGGATACTTCCTGCAACCAGGCCGCTGGGGGGATTGCTGATGTCCATAGCCATAGTGTCATACTTCTTCATGCCGATGATGCTTGTCGTCTCTGACTCAATATACATGAGCATAACCCCCAACGACAACAACATGAGGATAAGCAAGTTTGCCCCGATGAGCCTTAAGTTCTATGATTTCAAGGGAAACAGCCTGAATCTGGGCGAAGTCGGGAAGGCCGAAGATCCGAACAATCCAAGCCCAGCCTACAGCTTTGACGATGCCCTGGCTGCAGCCAATGAGCATGAGGCAATTGTTTTGGATGAAATGGGCAGAGGGGGGATAGACTTCAACAGGCCTGAAACCGTAAACAGCAATTCAGTGGCCAATTTCCTGGAGGACTTTTTTACCGGCGATATCCTGCTCCAGGGGACCAAGACCGTGGGAGGGGTGTTGCTCGGCATGGCCAATTCCATGAGGCTGATGGCAGGATTCATCTTCCCTTCGATGGCCCAGATTTCCTTCTTTTATCTGCAAAATGGGGCTGTCGCCAACACAAACATAAGCCCATTAATATTCATCCTTGTTGACGAGATGACCAACGTATGGATCTTTATAGGTTTAATGCTATACATATCTGCGATTTCGGTAATAGCGGTCATAAAGACCTTGTCCCCATTCCTTGGCGGGGATGTTGAGATTGCCGGGCTCACGAAGCTGATCTGAATGAAGAACATGATTGTGCCTTTGCTTTTGCTTTTCATGCTTTCCGCCTCGTTTGCGCAGACCGCTCCTCCTGCAAATCCGGATGATGCTCCGGCAAGCGCCCCCCTGACCTTGGAAGACCAGACAAAGTCCTGGGTTGCAGATGCCTTCTCATATGTCATAAACAATGTTGCCGGAAAGGGCATATACAATATGCTCATGGATCACACCAAGTTCTGCAGGCCGCCTCCAGGCGAGAACATAAACAGCACATACATTTCGACACTGTCCCTGACCGGCGTCGCAATCATGGTCTCGTTGCTCATCTCCATCATAATATTCATGATCGCTAAGATGCTTGCAAAGCACGACTCTCCCGTATCCCCGTCCAGCTATCTGGCCCTGAAAGGGACAGACTCGGTTGTCAGCATCCTGTTATTGGTCCTGATCTTTGCGGCATATGTCTTTGTCGGGGGCCCGGATTACATACCTTTGATCAGGGGCATGGAATACGTTTCAACCGTCCTCTCCCTTTCGACTACAGGCTCGATGTTCGTGATAATCATGAAGTTCATGATGGGATACGTCTCGAACGCATCCATTCCTCTCAGCATGATGTCCCAGATGGGAGCCAGCATGGTCTCGCTCAGCTTTGACAAGGTCCTCAGCCCGGTAATGACCCTGATGAGCATACTGAGCAACTATGCAGGCCTGGTGGTTGGGGAGTTCATGACAAAGCTGGGCCTACTGTGCTTCATAAGGTCCTCGATGTTTGCAGTATTCCTGCCGATGGGATTTTTCCTCAGGGGATTCGGGCTCACGAAGGGAGCAGGGAACGCGATCCTTGCATTGGCAATAGCGTTTTTCTTCTTCTATCCGGTAACGCTCACCATGAACCTCGCGATCCTCAATGTGGACACTGCGCTGAACAGCCAAACCCTGGGAACAGCGGTCTGGAATTCTGCGGCAAGCTATGTCAAGTTCATGGCAATACCGCTTACGCTCAGCTTTGCCAGCAAGGCGGTTCCAAGGGGGATTGGGGAGGATATGATGAATTTCCTGCGCACAAAGTTTCCCTCTGTCAGCGGAACCGTGAAGGTCTTGAATGCAGGAGTCAACCTTTTCAGCGTCCTTAGCAAGGGATCCACTGTCCTGCTTCTTGCATACCTCTCCCTGATCAGCATGATCGTTTTCAACGCGATCTTCGGGGTGATATACCTCCTGGTGAAGCTAGTCCTGGTTTATGGGATAATATTGACAGCGATAGACATCTTCGCAACCCTGATGTTCGCAAGGGAGCTTTCAGGGATACTCGGAACGCCGATAGAGCTTAGCGCATTCATGAAGATACTGTGAGGGATGATGGGATGAACAAAATAAACGCGTTTGCCTTGGCCATATTCCTTCTGCTTTCGCTGGCCTTTGCCCAGGATCCAGGGACAAGCCCCACTTCCGACTATCCCATTGCCCCAGGAGAAGACTACATAGGGCCGCTGTCCGTCATCGAGGGCATGATAGGCAGCATGTTCGATTCAGTCATGCAGCTCATCTCAAATTCAAAACTGATGTTTCCCCTGCCAGGGGACGCCATCATGGACAAGGAGGTATGCCATGCAACCGGAAACGCAATCCTGGACATGTTCATGATCGGGGGCGACCTTTACAGGATCTCATTCATGGCCGCCGCTGCAGGGGCGATGTTCATAGCATTCATCTATATCCTGGGCAAGGCATTTGAGAACAAGAAGTGGGTGGACTATTCGAAGAACGAGCTTTTCGAGATAGGGATCACCATAGTGGTCGTGCTCCTTATCCTGGTCCCGCTCATCAAGGTAATCGGATGCGTGAACATGTTTGACCGCACAGGAATGTCATCGACATACCAGGCGGCATTTGCGTATCCCAAGGACATAATAGGATCGGTAACCATCATGAGCGTTGTGCTGTATTCCATAAACGCCATCATGCAGAACATACTCAATGTCAAGGTTGTCCAGAATGTTTTTGCAGGATTGTCTGGAAGCCTCGGCGTCGGCGGGGACGACCCGTCCTTCGGGAGCCTTTCCCAGGCAGGGATGATCCTGGTGGTCGTGACTGGGCTTGCCTCGCTCATGGCATATCTCCATGAGTTTGTGACATACGGCTTCATCGCATACCTGCTTCCGCTCGGGATCATCCTGAGGTTCTTTGCGCCGACAAGGAAAATCGGAGGAACGATAATAGGCCTTGTGTTCGGGATGGCGGTGCTCCTTCCATTCATGCTTGCCATAGGGCATAGCGTGATAGCGGTTAATTTTTTCCCAGTATTTATGGATCTTGGCCATGACCCTCCCCAGCTAACCTCCCCGTTTTTGATTGCCATAAAGGGGAATGTGACAAAGCTCTTCATGTTCGATGCGGCCGCATCCGCACAGGAGGACGCCCATTTCACAGAGGGCGTTGCATACGATGAATACGGCAATCCTGTTGAAAAGCCCGAGCTTGCAGCGGCAAACCCGAACCTGCTGTCATTCCTGTTCGGGATAATGGCGGATGCCATAGGCACGATAATGTCCCTCCTTGTCCTGGCAAGCGGAGGAGGAGTGCTGTGCTTCGGCGGAACCATATATCCCCTGATAGTGAGCGTCATACTGATAAGCGGAGTGAAATACATCTCAGGCGCCCTTGGAGAGGAGATCGACGTCTCAAACCTTACGAGGCTGGTCTAGATGGACATATCAGGCATAATATCCTGGCAGACTCTCACCCTGATGCTTTCCATCATGGGCATCGTGTTCGCAGCCATCATCTACCAGGTGTCAAAGTTCTTTGGGGTAACCGAGGCAGACAGGTTTGTCAAGGGGGAGCTGCTGGAAGCAGGCCTGAACGTGGTGCTCGCGCTTGCTCTCGTGGCAATAATAATGTATGTAAACTATGTCAGCGTTTTCTATGCAAAGATAGTCTTTGAATCCAAGGGGATCGATTTCCAGGACCAGTCCTTCCAGGACAGGATAGACAGCTGCAATTCCCTTTCATGCGATGTTTCAGTATCCGAACTGGTCATCAAGATGCTTCACAGCGACAAGATAAGGGGGTGCCTGGAGAAATACACCCAGTCGATGATCTTCCTTTACTCCATTTCAACCAATTATGCCTACGGGATCCAGGGCTCGAACCTGGAAACTACGGGAGCCCCAACAGACGCATGGCAGACCCTTTTCCAAAACCTCTATGAGCAGGGGCTGAATGCCTACATCCTGCTGATATTCTCGATCAAGGCCCTGGCATTCATGAATTCCTTCGGCCCGCTCCTGATTGCAGTGGGGATACCCCTGAGGGCATTCGCCCCGACAAGGAGCGCAGGCGCATTCCTGGTCTCGATGGGGCTTGGGTTCATGCTGATATTCCCCATTGCATACGTCTTCATGATAGGGAACTTCTACCAGGAGGGAGAACAGCTTTGCAAGGTTTCAGGGGAGATCGACGACGTCTCCGGGCTTGGCACAGTGGACAAGTGGGCAGGCGCGGGCTTCGACATAACCTTCATACCCAATTTCGTGCTCTCGACCGCCAACTTCATCCATGTGATGGCATATGTGCTTGCAGGATACACCGGATTCTTCATAACAGGGATAACAAGGACGTTCACGACAATGTGCGTGATACCGCTGGCCGCATTTGCGATAACGATGACGTTCATCAATGTCAACACATCCATTCTTGGGGGAAGAATAGCTGAGATAGGCAGGGGCCTTTTTAGGCTTATATAACATTTTGCCGATGAGATCCTTTTTCTTGCAAGAAAAAGTCTTCACCCCAAAAGAAGCATATTGGGCGCCTGAAGGCGCCAAAGAATAAGGGCGAGCGTTAAAGGAATCTGTTCCCTTACGAAAGAAAGCATTTATGCTTATATATTATTCGTCCCAATAATATCATTGCCGATGATGATTTAGGTGATCTCTGATCATTGATGAGTGACGTGCGGTCTGAGGCAAACTAGTCAGGCGTTTACTGCATATTCCGTCCTTTTCAGGATCTTGACCTTCTCCTCCTCCCCAAGCTCAAGCGAGGATATTATCAATCTGAAGATCCTCACTGTCTCCTCCTTGCCGTAGAATGCCCTGAGCTTCCTGAAAATGGTCTCGACCATGTCTCCCTTGAGACTTTCCAGCCGGTTGTATATCTCGCCGTAGGACGCATTTCCCACTGTTTCAAAGAAGCTTGCGTAATCCTTGGCATTTTCCTTCCGGAGGTATGGATAGACGTCCCTAGCCATGTCCCTTATCCCTTCTTTGCCTATCCTTTCCTCCCTGAGCTGTTTTATCATCCCTATGACCTTTTCCGTTGCGGATATGTTCTGCTGGATCGTGTAGGGCATCTTGAAAGACTGTTTTGTCAGCCCGAACTTCGAGAGGAAATCAGAGACGATGCCCCTTGTGTATACAGGAAGGCCCCTGAGGTCTGAGAAGTCTGCCTGGGAGAAGAAGTCCAGAAGCTCCTTTTCCCTGCCCTTTTTCGAGAACATCAGCCCTATTATGAGCCCGAAGCGTATAACGGGATTGGGTATCTTCTCCTTTATCCCCTTGTCCATGAAATAGCGGTCATACATGTCCCTGATCTCCATCGCTATTGCGCTGTATGCGTTGCTTGTGGAGTGCTTGGCCAAAAGCTCCTTCTCAATGTCAGTTTCCACTATGTATTGCTTTATGAACTCGTAGAAGCTCACAAGGAACGGGTCCTCAAGCATCAGGTATGCCTCTGATTCCTTCTCATACCTTGCCTGCTTCAGGAAGATGTAGGATTCTATCACTGACGTTACGACCTTTTCCGAGAATTCCTCAGGATGCCCCTGCAGGATCTCGAATTCATTCACTGCATTGACCAAATCCCCCCTTTCGCTATAGATCATCCCAAGATAATAATGGGAGTCTATCCTTTGGGGATCTGTATAGATCGCCTTCTTGAACAGGCTTTCCGCCTTTTCCATGTATTCCCTTTCCCTTGAGGTCACCTTTGACTTCTTTGACAGCTTGTAATACGCCATTGCCGCCCTTTCTATATTCTCAGGCGATTTCGAGAATTCCGCGGCATAGTTGTATGATACTGCGGCATTCTCAAGGTCATTGTTTGCAGATAGGCAATCCCCTGCCATTGAAAGTATCTGGGATTCAAGGGATTTGTCCATCAGATCTCCTCTGCGTATCCTTCCTCGACCAGCCAGTCCATCTCCTCCCTGCCCATGTCTGAGATGATTATCCCTATGCTGAAAGGCCCGTATTCCGCCCCGTCCAGGCCCTTATACGCGTCAACAAACTTGACTATCCTTATCTTCCTTTCCCTTATTGCGGCTTTTTCCTGGGGAGGCTCCTGCTTGGCGTCGCCCCCATCCCTGGCAATTTCCTTCTTTGGCTCAGGCTTGTAGTCTTCCAAACCTTTGTCAACCATGTCAGTCAATGCCTTTGCAGAGGAGGAGATTGCAGAATAAAGCTGGCTTTCCTCTGCAGTCATGTTCTCCAGGTCCAGGTTCCTGGATGCAAAAAAGGATATCTTCGATATCCTCCTTGACAGTATCCTTTTCGAGATCATCAGGATGTTCTCATATTCCCTTGCAGAAAGGATATTGTCCCTGCTTATGGAATCCCTCTTGGACCCGATAGCTATCCTCAGTTTAACATAGAAATCATGAGGAACGCTGGAAAGCCCTGATCCGTCCTTCTCTTTTTTGTCTATCTCCTGAAGTTCTGACAAGTCCATTGTTTGGCTTTGGAAGGGCAAGCTTTAATAAATCTACAGGCGCAATAATATATAGGGCAGGTTGTTAGGATGAAGGACACATTCAGGAGAATGGAGGACAAGATAAAGGAGCATGCAGCCCAGCCTGAGCAACCGGTCGCGATTAAGCCGCAGGAACCTGCCAAGCAGGTGCCAATATTGGCGTCTCAGATCGTGCCCAAGGCGGCTCAGGAGCAGGCGGTCCAGCCTGCGGCTCCGCCGTGGGTTTCGGCGCAGCAGATGGCCCAGCCCACACAAAAGCAGGCAGAGCTGGCTCAGCAGCAGATACCTCAGCCAGTGGCCCAGGTCATCCAGACTCCTGCAGAGCCAATCCAGCAGGTTCCTCAACTTAAATTGCAGCCTGTGGCGGCTGAAGAGGTTTCCTCATCAAAAACAAGATTGATTTTTGCAGGCAACACCTGCACGATACCCGTAACATCCCCTCAGAACAGCACAGGCGAAATCTATAATGAGGAGGGGATGCCCATTGCAAAGCTCGGTTCAAACCCTTCAGGCCTGGTTTGGAAGGATATAGACAAGGTTCCGGTTGGAACATATTACTTGCGCATCCTGGAAGGGCCTGAGGATATGCAAAAGATGAGCATGAGAGTATTGGACAAGATCGCGTAGCCGAAATCCTTGCTTCATTGGAAAGGGCTGTATCCAGCCATTGACGATCTTCCTGAAAGCTCTCCTGCAATGTCTTTTTCCATAATTTCCCTGACTTTTTTAGCATTCTTTTCCTGCCCCAAAACCCAGCAAAGCTTGATATAGGCGGTTTCAGGCGTCATGTCCAATCCGTTTCCCATCACTCCGGCTTCCTGGATTAGCCTTCCTGCAGAGTATATGTCCAGGTTTATTCTCCCATAGATTGTCTGGGATGCCATGAAGACCGGAATCCCTGAGTCGCAGAGCTCCTTTACTTCCTTTATTACGGATATTGCCAGAGGATCGTTGTGCGGGTTTGTGGGAAGATGCCCCAATCCTGTCCCTGCAAGCACTATTCCGTCAAAAGTGCCCAATCCCCTTATCATTTCCTTTCTCATGCCAGGATAAACATAAACCAGCGCAACATTGGCGCTGAATTTATTCATAAGCTTCGGCTTTGAATTCCCCCTTTTCCTGTATTCGTAAAGCTGTTCAAAGCTTCCCTTTTTGTAATCCGCTTTGGCTAGGGGCGGGATGTTTATGCTCCTGAACGCGTCCCTCCTAGAGCTGTGCATCTTCCTTGCCCTGTTTCCCCTTATATAATAGGCCGTATCATCGTTTATCCCCGAATGCATGACTATCCCAACCTCTGCAATGTCCTGGGTTGCGGAGAAGACCGAGCTTAAAAGATTAAGCTTGTTGTCGCTGCTTGGCCTGTCGGAGCTTCTCTGGGCGCCTGTGAATATTACAGGGGCATTCAGTCCTTCCAGTGCAAAGGACATCGCCGCAGCAGAATAGTGCATCGTGTCGGTTCCATGGAGAAGCACGACTCCCTTCTTTCCGTCCTTCAGCTCTTCAAACGCGCTTTCTGCCATCATGCCCCAATGGCCTGCATTCATGTCCTCGCTGAAGATGTTGAATATGGTTTTTGCCCTGATCGTTGAAATGCTCTCTATCTCAGGAAAGGATTTTTTGAGAAAGGACGGGCTCATCCTTGGGAAGACAGCCCCTGTGCCGTAGTCCACTTCAGAGCTTATTGTCCCCCCACAGCCCAGTATTGAGATTTCTCCGTCGCCTTCCTCCTCGGCGGCCTTGTCTTCAATCGCAATCTCCTCCCCAAGCTCGACATCCTTCAATTCCTTGCCCTTTACCCCTATATTATAGCCGCTATTGAGCTTTATTGTCTTGCTGTCCTTGGTTTCGCTCACAAGGATCCCTTCAATGCCAACTCCTTTCCAGGTTGCCTTTATCCTTTTCATCTTCAACACTTAACTAATTGAACCCTTTATGTCTTTTAAACCTTTTCCCTGACAGGATAATAGCGTGGTCATATGAAAAAAAAGAGCGCCAACAAGGACAAGATGAAAAATCTGGCTATCATGGGCATCATCATTGTTGCCATTTTGGCGCTGCTGTTCCTAGCATATGGATTGCTGTTCAACGGAAGCCAGGCAACTCCTGCAAGCAGGGACTCTTCTGCAATTGCCCAGAACAAAGCCAATTTCGAGGAGCTCAAGGCAATGTCCGAGAATGCAAAATCCCTGGAATACAGGGCAGAATACCTCATCACATATGACCCGAAAATGAGGAATGGCACCTCTTTGCAAACCTATTATTCGAAGTCAGGGAAGTTCAGGGTGGACATCAATGAACTGAATGCATCCGTTCAGATGTTCAAGCTGAATGGCATAATCTACGCCTGCGGAAATCAGGGGGGCTCCGAGGATCTGGCCTGCTATATCCTGGGCAACGGGACTGCCCTTGGATCAGATTCAGGCTTGGAGGACATCGAGAGGAACATTGACAACTATGATGTTTCGGTATCGGATTCAAGGACAATCCTCGGGATGGCTGCGAAATGCTTCACAATAAGGGTCAATTCATTTGAAAACGCGTTCGGTTCAAGCTATGCCCCTCCAGAAGGGGACCAGGAGATGTCCGTAGAAAACTGCTTTTCAAGCGACGGCATCCCTTTGGAGGCATCATCCCCTTTCTCAAGGATGAGCATAACCAATCTCTCAAGGTCGGTTCCTGATGGCGCTTTTGAGCTTCCCTCAAATCCTATCGCGATAAATGAGGCAAGCCAATAGATCTAAAAGGTGTTATGATGGACAATGGAAAAAATTTTGAGGTAAGGGATCTGGCTCTTTCTGAGCAAGGGGCCAAGAACCTGGAGTTTGCTGAGCTTCACATGCAGTCCCTGCTTGAGGTCAGGAAAAGGTTTTCAATGGAAAAGCCGTTCAAGGGCATGAGGATAGGCTTGGCCCTTCATGTGACAAAGGAGACAGGGATTCTTTTGAGGACACTTGCCGCCGGAGGGGCAGAGGTTGCGATAGCAAGCTGCAATCCCCTGTCAACCCAGGACGACGTTGCCGCGGCATTGGCAAAGGAGGGATTCTCGGTTTACGGATACAAGGGCGAGCCGGTCGAGGACTATTACAGATACATAGAGAACGTGATCAGCTTCAAGCCGCATATAACAATAGATGACGGCTGCGACCTGGTTTCAACGATCCATATCAAGCATCCCGAGCTTTTGAAAGGCATAATCGGGGGATGCGAGGAAACGACCACAGGGGTCCTCAGACTGAAGGCCATGGAAAAGGACAATGCGTTGAAATATCCCATGATCGCAGTTAATGACAACAAGACAAAGCACCTTCTTGACAACTATTATGGGACAGGGCAAAGCACCATCGACGGGATATTGAGGGCGACGAATGTGCTTTTTGCAGGGAAGAACGTCGTTGTCGCCGGATACGGGGACTGCGGAAAGGGATTCGCATTGAGGGCAAAGGGATTCGGGGCAAACGTGATAGTGACTGAAGTTGACTATTTCTGCGCGCTTAAGGCAAGGTATGACGGGTTCAGCGTAATGATGATGGAGGATGCCTGCAAGATCGGGGACATATTCTGCACAGTTACCGGCGACATCCATGTCATAAGGCCTGAGCACATGGGCCAGATGAAGGACGGCGCAATCCTGGCCAACAGCGGGCATTTTGACGTTGAGATAGACGTGAACGGATTGAAGAAAATGGCGAAAAAGGAAAGGAGGATAAGGCCATTCCTGGATGAGTATACCCTCAACAATGGAAAAAGGATCTACCTTTGCGCAGAGGGAAGGCTTGTCAACCTTGCTGCAGCAGAGGGCCATCCGAGCGAGGTGATGGCAACAAGCTTCTGCGGCCAGGCATTGGCATGCGAGTTCCTGGTAAAGAACAGGGGAAATCTCCAAAACAATGTCATCCAGCTTCCTGAGGAGATAGACAACCGGATAGCGAAGATACAGCTGGATTCGATGGGCATAATCATTGATAAGCTGACTCCGGAACAGGTGAAATACCTGGGCAGCTGGAGGGAAGGGACCTGAGGAAGGAAAATGGACTCCAGGGCATTTGACGTTTCAGGCATAGGCAATGCCATCATGGATATTCTTATCGAGATAGATGACAAGGGGCTTTCCGGATTGGGCCTGAGGAAAGGCAACTTCCATCTGATGGATGAAAAGGAGGCAAAGGGCCTGCTTGCAAAGCTCGAGGGGATGAAGGCAACCCTGTCTCCAGGGGGGAGCAGCGCAAACACCATTTACGGGGTGTCTGTCCTTGGAGGGAAGTCCGCATTTTCAGGCAAGGTTGGCATTGACGATTACGGCAGGATCTATGAGTCGGAAACGATCAGGAGCGGAGTCAAGGCCACGCTCGGCAAGCATGGCACTCTGCCTACCGGCTATGCAATAACGTTCATAACCCCTGACAAGGAAAGGACATTTGCAGTCTATCCTGGCGCCGCAGCAACCCTGGAGGAGCGAGACATAAACATGGGGGACATCGGAAGGAGCAGGATCTTCCATGTCGAGGGATACATGCTGGAGGACAGGCGCATGAGGGAAATTTCGATATATGCGATGGAGCATGCCAAGCGCCTGGGCGCAAGGATATCTGTTGACCTTGGAGATCCTGGCATAGTGTCAAGGAACAGGGATTCCCTGGTGGATCTTGTGGAAAAATATGCGGATGTCGTTTTCGCAAATGAGCCCGAGTCCATGAATTTCTCGATGATGGAGGGAGAGAAGGCTGCAGAATACATCGCCAGCCTTGCTGAAATAGGGATTGTCAAGCTCGGGGCCAGGGGCTCGATAGTGAAAAAAGGCAAGGAGACCTATAGGATATCCTCATTCAATTGCAATATTGTGGATACGACCGGCGCAGGCGACATGTATGCCTCAGGCTTCCTTTACGGCCTAAGCAGCGGCTATGGGCTGGACATTTGCGGAACGCTGGGCAGCTATTTTGCGTCAAAGGTTGTCGGGAAGATGGGCGCAAGGCTCAATGCCGTGGGAAAATCGGATCTTGACTCTGCCCTTGCCTCAACTAAGGGGAACCAGGCCTGAGGGCATCTGCCCTTTCAAGGAATCTTCCTATCCTTTTCCCGTCAAAATCCTTCACTGCCCCGTTTTCAGCAGAGATCTTGCCATCCACAATCACTTTTTCTATGTTGCTGCTGCTGCATGAGAAAACCAGGGCAGTGTATATGTCTCCCAAAGGGATCATGTTTATCCTCGGATCAATTATGACAAGGTCGGCAAGATATCCCTTTTCCAGCTTTCCTGCCTTGAGGCCAAGCGCCCTTGCGCCCTCATAGGTCGCATACCCCAGGATTTCCCTTGGGTTTCCCAATGAGGCATTCCAATATCTGTGCTTCTGCAATAGGCTGGAAGTTTTCATGGTTTCAAGCATGCTGATGGAGTTGTTGCTTGCAGGGCCGTCTGTCCCAAGGGTTATCCTTGCGCCGGCTTCCCTGAACTGCTCAAGGGGCATGATCTCCCCGGTTGCAAGCTTCAGGTTGCTTACGGGATTGTTGACAACCACGCTTTTTTTCCTTGCGATTATCCCGATCTCCCTTTTCGTGACCCATCCTGCATGGGCCAGGATGGTATCCTGATCCAGCAACCCTATGCTTTCAGCATATTCAACAGGCCTCATCCCGAAATTCCTTATCGAATGGAAAACCTCTTTCCTTGTTTCGCTGATATGGATGTTGTATTTCAATGAATTGTCTTTTGCATATTCCTTTTTCAGGGCAAGATTCCTTTTTTTGCAGGAATAGACTGAATGGGATGCCATAGTCGGTTTTGCCATCCTGTATCCCCTTATCCTCCTGTTGAATCCCAATGCGGCCTTCAATTCCTCATTCCCATCCTCATCTGGCTGGTCGCAGCCCATGAATACCCTCGCATTGAGCTCGTCTGCAGCCTTTCCTGCCAGATGGCCCTTTTCCAGGTATATGTCGTTTGTCGAAGTTATCCCTGAGAGGAGGGATTCCGCAATCCCAAGATAGGATCCGATATACATGTCGTTCTCATCCATCCTCCTTTCAACCGGGAAAATATCCTCATTGAGCCACTTGTCGAGGGGTTTCCCTTCTGCAGTGTTCCTCAGGAGAGTCATAGGCAGATGGCAGTGCATGTTGACAAAACCAGGAATGATGATTTTTCCTGAAGCATCAATTGTCCCATCGGCCTTTTCCCGCATGCCTTTTTTTATCTCCAGGATGGTGTTGCCGTCGATAAGCATGTCTGCCTTTATGATTCCGAACGCATCAACAAGGGTCCCGTTTTTTATTAGCAACAATCCTTTCACCATGATTCCTGATTGAAAAACAAAATAATTGAGGTTATCTTTTCTTTTTTGTGGATTTCTTCTTTGGTGCCGCTTTTTTCTTTGCCATTTTGCAGCATCCGCAACATTTTTTTTCTGCCATCATAAAACACCGCCGTATTTTTTTGATTAAATAAAAAAATAAAGGGATTGATTTAACTAATTCATCTTTTCTTTTTTCCTTTCTTTGCTTTCTTTTTTGCTGCCATCATGAAAACCTAATTTCTTTTCATATTAACTTATATATAAATGTTTGTTTTTTATTTTGAAAATTTTTTCGCAAAAAACATTTTCAATGTTTATTGCCACCATTTATCAAATTAAATGCAAAAATTGCAAAGCAATTAAAAGTTTTTGAGAAAAGAATGATCATGGCGTTTGATTTTGCGGTATTGGGCCTGGTTGTGCTGGTTGGATTCTCCTCGAAGATGCTCGACGGGTTCATAATAAAGAACAGGATGAAGGATGCGCTCTACCTTTTCATAAACCTGGTTTTCATCGTCGCAGGGACGCTTGCCGCGATTTCCATATCCCCTGAAACTGTGATAAGCCTCCTCATTGCGCTTATCCTCATGGGAAAGATCGACAGGGAAGGGCTGAGGATAGCATATGCCTTCGTTTTGATGGTGACCCTTGCGATAATAAGGGACGTTTCTGCCCTGAACCCCCTTTCGATAGCGATCCTCACTGTTTGCGGGATTGTGGATGAGATGGAACTGAAGATAATAAAGGATTACAGGCCTTCCATGTGGGTAGGGTCCATATTGATAGGATTGCTGGCCAGCAACTGGAATCCCCTTTTTGCCATCGCACTGTTTGATCTGGGATATGTTGCAGCCTCGAAGGCCAAGGTTTCAGTTCTCAAGCTCCTTAAATGATCATATTGCGGAGAGGAATATCGCTATCAGCCCCACTGCCATGGCAAAGAGCGTCAGTTTCTTTATCATCTTCGCCTCAGCCAGGCATTCGCCTGAGCAGAAAAAGCATTCCCACAAGGAATACACTATTATGATATAGGAGATGAACAGAAGCGCGGCAGTTATGAAGTTGATGCTGAATTCCGACATCACCATTATGGAATAGAAGGATATGGGCACGAACATGAGGAAAATCAGTCCTGCAGCCATCATGCTCAGCTTTGGGCCTATCAGTATCGGCAGCGTCCTTGATCCCCTCGCTATGAGGTCTCCCCTGTAATCCTCGACGCTTTTCACGATTTCCCTTGCGAACCCTATTATGAACGCTATGCTGAAGAGATACAGGGACTTTTCCGTTATGCCTCCGCTGAAGGAAACGTCCGCAAATATGAAAGGGATCCCCATGGTTATGCCAATGAACATGTTCCCGAGCAGGGGGATGTCCTTCATCCTGTAGTTATATATTATGCCAAATGCGGAAAAGATTGTTGTTATTAGAAGCGCCGTCGGATTTATCAGGCTCGAGAAGAAGATCCCTGCGACAAGGCAGACTGTTGAAATGATACGGGCTTCGCTGCATCCGATCTCCTTTGTCACAAGTGGCCTGTCATTCCTCCTGTTGAGCTCGTCTGTCTTGTAGTCCAGCATGTCGTTAAGCGCAAAAATGCCCATCTCGATGAAAAATGGGACCAAGAGCGTGTAGATGAAGTCAAAGGGGTTGACATCCCTGACCCCTATTATAATAAAGCCTATGAATACCGCAAAGGAAAGCATTATGCCATGCTCTATCCTCGTCAGCCTGGCAATCGCGCCTATCTTCCTGTAGATGTTGTTTTCAGCAAAAAGCATTGTATTGTGTTGCAGAACACGTTTTAAAAACGTAATGATTTGCATAATCTTTTTAAATACGCTTCCAGATACAATCATTCATGGATATATTGACAATAGCATTGATAGGCCTAGTTCTGTTAGCGTTTCTCTTTGCGGCGGCAGTGTTGCTGTTTGCAATCGCGATCTACAACAAGCTGATAATAATGAAAAATGGCATCGAGGGCACGTTCAACCAGATAAATGTCGCAATGAAGAAAAGGTTTGACATGATCTCCTCCCTGGTGGAATCGACAAAGAGCTATCTCAAGTTCGAGAAAAGCACATTCGAGCAGATAACGAAATACAGGTCGATGAACATGACGACTCCGGATGAGGCGAAGCAGGCGGATGCATTTGCAAGGTCTGTCCTCGGCTCCATCAAGATAGGGGTTGAGAATTACCCCAATCTCAAGGGGAGCGAAACTGTAATCAATCTCCAGAATTCCATAAAGGACATCGAGGACGAGATATCCAGGGTGAGATACCTCTACAACGACCAGGTGCAGAAATTCAACACCACGATAGAGCAGTTCCCGACGAACTTCTTCGCGATGGTGATGGGATTCGCAAAGAAGGCTTACCTTGAATTCGAGTCTGAGATAAAAAACAGGGTAAGCGGAACAGTTTTTGAATAGGTGTCTGCTGAAAATGGCGGAAAACGAGGTCCTGTATAGCGTAACCAAGGCAAAATCGCCAATAAAGGAGATTTTGCTTTTTTTGGTATTTGTGCTGTCAGCGGCAGTCATATGCCTCCTGATATCCTCGATAGTCGGGAACTACGGCCTTTTGCCCCTGGTCCTGTTCCTCTTGATTTCCATATATGCGCTGTTCATCTATTCAAGGTCCTCCACCTTTGAATACATCAGCATCATTATCGGAGTGATATCCGCATTGTTCATCTTCCTGCTGGTCAGCGGAACCGTTACGGTATTCCCCCCAGAATACGGGGCGTTCCTCATTGTCATTTTTTTGGGATCCCTCATGAAGTCGAAATTCAACTCCTCATTCCTCAATACAGAGTCAAACGAGGCCAAGCTGTTCCTCATCATAGTGGCGATAGGCCTTTTCTTCCTGTTCATATCCTATTTTGCAACCAATTTCATCGCTTTCCTTGAGCGCTCTGCAGTCTATGTGGATACCCAGGATGTCGCAATAACCCTTTACGACACTAAGATAACAATAGACAGAACGCTGTCCTTCAACCTGGATTCGGCCGGCAAATACCATGAGATAGTCCTTTCGGTAAACAAGGAAAATTACCACGATTATTCCATTGAAAGCTATTCCTGCCCGGAGGGGACCAGTTTTATGGAGCTGGACAGGGGAGCATATGTGGAATACGTATGCAGAAGCGAAAACTTCTATGGTTCAGGCCAGCAGACAGCCAGGTTTGAATATTCGATATCAGATCCATACAGGAAGGACAAGACAAAGGAGCTTTATTCCCTCAACTACATAATTTCCGATTCCTTTACCTCAAGCATAGTCAAAACCGTGGTATCGGTGCGGAACAACATGTCCAATGGCAAGGTGACGGATTTCTTCACATATCCATATGGGACGGTTTCCGCAAAAGGGATAGGGATAGATGAAATGAAGCCAAACACGCATTTCAGCATAAGGGCGCTCATCTCCTCCCCTACCTATATAGGATCATATGCAAGGTCCACAATCTCCAATTTTGATTTTGATAGGGTCAAGGTCAATGCCCTGGTTGACAAGATATTGTTTGACTACAGGGTAATCGTGCATATCGCGATGTCTTTGTTCTTCATTTTCCTCATATACTCCATATATGACAGGTATGGGAAGGAGGACAGGACAAGCTTTGAGATAGACACCCTGCGCACCATCCCGAATGAGGACAGGAAGCCGTGGGAAGTCAACCTTCTTTTTGTGGGCACCCCAAGCGACATTGACCCGAATGCGATACACTCCACGTTGCTTGACCTTGAATCAAGGAAGGTCATCTCCATAAAGGACGAAAAGACAATCGTCTACGCCAAAAAGGGCAAGGCCGACGAATACGAGTCCCTCCTCCTCGGCCTTTTTGAGAAATACGGGGATATGACCAAGCCAAACGAATACACGTTCAATGCTGAAAAGGTGAAGTCAAAGCTAAGGTCCAATCCATCCCTGGCTTCGTCATTTTCCAGGGATTTCTCTGCCCTCATAAAATACCCCTCATCTGATTCCGGCAAGCAGACCTACGGCCAGGCCCTGATTGACTCCTCCTTAGACCTTTCCGGATACAACAAGACAAAGGGATTCGTTTCAGGCGCGCTCCTGCTGGCATTGGCAAGCATAATGCTCTTCTATTCGGCATATAAGCTTGAGTTCATGATCCCTGTCCTGGTTTTCCTTTCAACGCTCCTGCTGATGATAATTGCATTCGGCGAATTCCTTTTCGGGAAGTTCAAGCTGGGGCTGATAGACGAAAGGAAGAAGTGGAATGCGTTTTCCATCCTGCTTTCAGACTACACAAGGATACAGAAATCCGGAAAGGAGGAGATATTCATGTGGAAAAACTGGCTTGTCTTTGCGACTGCGCTGGGCGTTGCCGACAAGGCGATAGACCAGATGAAAATGCACGGCATGGCCACCAAGTCCATCGCGTCGATTTCCTCTGAATCGCTTGGCAAGACAAGGAAATTTGTCCACACTTCATTATATGGCGTGAACACATATGCGACTGGGCTTGCTTCATCCTTAGGCAGAACGCAGGGCGGGGCCAGGTAGTTCAATAATTAAACTTAATGGTTTAAAAATTATCCTTTGCCCTAGTAGAATATGGACAAACCGCTGATCCCGAAGCAGGAATTCCCCATATTCCGGAATAACCCCACGCTGACTTTCCTTGATTCCGCAGCCTCAAGCCAAAAGCCATCATATGTGATCAATGCGATGGGTGAGTTCTATTCCACAACATACGCGAACATCCACAGGGGCATGTATAAGCTGAGCGAGGAGTCCACCAACCTCTATGAAAAGGCAAGGGAAAAGGTCGCGAAGCTGATAGGCGCAAAGCCAAGCGAGATAATATTCACAAAAAGCGCGACAGAGAGCCTCAACCTCCTGGCATATGTCCTTGATCCCGAATCCTATGCAGTCTCATTGATGGAGCACCATTCCAATTTCGTGCCATGGCAGCAGATGGCAAAAAGAAGGAACAGGCCGGTTTCATACATAGACATTGACGATGAGGGATTCTTCAGGGAACTGCCCAAATCAAGCCTTTACGCGCTTTCTGCGGCAAGCAATGTCCTTGGCACGCTCAACAACATTGGCGCATTGTGTAGGGAAATAGGGGACAACGGAGGCATTTCAGTGATTGACGCGACCCAGGCCGTTCCCCATGACAGGTTTGATGTCAGGGAAAACAGGTGCGATTTCGCGGTGTTCAGCAGCCACAAGATGTTAGGACCTACGGGTATAGGGGTTCTCTACGCAAAGGAGGGAATCCTGGATAACGCAAGGCCTTTCCTGTTCGGAGGGGATATGATAAAGTCGGTTGGCGTCGAGGGGACCGAATTTTCTGCCATGCCATACAAATACGAGGCAGGAACCCCTCCGATAGCCGAGGCGATAGGCCTATCTGCGGCAATAGAGATCCTGGAAAAGGCAGGGCTTGAAAACATAAGGAAGCACGAGATGGAATTGACCGGATACATGATCAATGCCATAAGAGACATGGAAAACATAACTTATTATGGTCCTAGGGATCCCGGAAAGAAGGCAGGGGTTGTCGCATTCACTGTCAAAGGGATGCATGCCAATGACGTGGCATATTTCCTGAGCAACAAGAACATCGCGATAAGGAGCGGGCACCATTGCGCAATGCCATTGCACAAGAGGCTCAATGTCACAGGGACCGCAAGGGCCAGCTTCTATGTCTACAATGAGAAGGCGGACATCGACACATTGCTTGATGCCCTGGGCAAGCTGAATTACAGGTGATGACATGGCTGACACGGACATCTATGACAAATACGTTGACATCTTCAACCAGAAAAAGCATTTCAGGAAATTGGAGGGAAAGGATGTCGTTTCAGCAGACTCATACGTGAGCTGCGCGGACAACATCAGGGTTTATGTTAGGATAAGCGATGGAATGATAGAGGACGCGTCATTTGACAAGGTCTCCTGCTTTGTGGGCGTCGTTGTCTCAGAGATGCTAGCAAGCGACATGATAGGGAAGCCGGTTTCCTACCTGGATTCCATAGACATCCCCCATATCAACAAACTGATGGGCGTTGACGTGACCCAAAATTTCCAGATGAA
>Ga0315275_10000846_pt1 | contig 25879 bp, 26 predicted proteins | sample YL17G03_0_MG_FD_205557 | JGI IMG/M metagenome (GOLD analysis project Ga0315275, IMG submission 205557) | Sediment microbial communities from Yellowstone Lake, YNP, Wyoming, USA - YL17G03_0 | ecosystem: Environmental > Aquatic > Freshwater > Lake > Sediment | place: USA: Wyoming | collected...
TCATCGCCCGAGCGATTGCTGCTGGCCGAGGGAGGAGATGATGGCTGAGCCGGGGCGCCGTCTTTCTTCTCTCGACAGGTATCTGACGCTGTGGATCTTCCTGGGAATGGCGTTCGGGGTGCTGCTGGGGTACGCAGTACCGAGCGCGGTGAGCCTGATCACCCACTTCCAGATCGGCACCACCTCCATCCCCATCGCGGTCGGGCTGATTCTGATGATGTACCCGCCGCTGGCGAAGGTGAAGTACGAGGAACTGGGAGATGTCTTCCGCGACCGAAGAGTGCTCACCCTCAGTCTCGTGCAGAACTGGGTCATCGGTCCGGTGCTGATGTTCGCTCTCGCCGTCACGTTCCTGCGCGGCTACCCGGAGTACATGGTCGGGCTGATCCTGATCGGCCTGGCGCGCTGTATCGCCATGGTGATTGTCTGGAATGAACTCGCCGAGGGCGACACCGAGTACGCCGCCGGGCTGGTGGCTTTCAACTCCATCTTCCAGGTGCTCTTCTTCGCCGTTTACGCGTACGTCTTTATCAAGGTGCTCCCCCCGCTGGTCGGGCTCGATTTCGGGGGCGTGGATCTGAGCAAGATCACCATGGGCAGCATCGCCCAGAGCGTGCTGATCTACCTTGGCATCCCGTTCTTCGGGGGCCTGCTCACCCGCTTCACGCTGGTGCGCGCCAAAGGTCGGGAATGGTACGAGCGCCGGTTCATCCCGCGCATCAGCCCGATCACCCTGATCGCACTGCTCTTCACTATCGTGGTGATGTTCTCGCTCAAGGGCGAGTACATCGTGCAGCTGCCACTGGACGTGCTGCGCATCGCCGCGCCCCTGCTGATCTACTTCGTGGTGATGTTCCTGGTCTCGTTCTGGATGGGACACCGCATCGGGGCGGGCTATGCCAAGACCGCCACCTTGTCCTTCACTGCGGCGAGTAACAACTTCGAACTCGCCATCGCAGTGGCCGTCGCGGTGTTTGGGATCAAGTCCGGGGCGGCCTTTGCCGCGGTCATCGGACCGCTGGTGGAAGTGCCTGTTCTCATAAGTCTGGTGAACGTCGCCCTTGCTTTCCGGAGGCGGTACTTCGCCTCCGAGGTCGCGGCTGCAGACAGAGCGGCATCATGAGCGGCGGGATGATAGAGTGCACGTGAAGGAGGATGTGAAGATGATGGCAGAGACGGGAACGCGTCGAGAGAACGTCCGGAGGCCCCGGCGGTGCGCGTGGGGTGGGCTCGCCTTGGCGTCCCTGAGCCTGCTGTGGGTTGCGGGCTGCGGCCAGGGATCCGCCGCAACACAGGCGTCGAGTGCGCCCAGGACGGTGAAGCCGGAGAGCGCGGTCGCGGCCGGATTCCCATCTGCCCCGGTCGGAAAAGCGATTGTGCAGGCGGGAAGAGATGGCAAGTACGCGTTCGTGCTCTTCTACCGCCCAGGAGAGAAGGCTTCTGAGGCGATGAGGGAGACCTTGAGGCGGGCGAACGGGAAACTGAAGGCGAAGGCAGTCTTCCTTCCTGTGGACATCGACTCGAAGGCGGAGTCCGAGCTGGTCGGGAGGTTCCGCGCCCAGCGAGCGCCACTGCCGCTCACCCTGGTGATCGCCCCGAACGGCGCGACCGTGCGCTCCTTCACCAAGCCGGTAGACGAGCAGGCTCTGTCCGGCGCGTTCGTCTCCCCGAAGGTCGCTGAGGTGACCAAGGCGCTGCAGGACAGGAAGCTCGTGGCGCTCTGCCTGCAAGGTCCTTCGACCAAGCACAACAGCGAGTCCAGGCGCGCGGCTGAGCAGTTCGTCGCAGACCAGAAGCTAGGGGGACAGGCGGTGCTGGTGACCGCCGACCCGAGCCGGGAAGCGGACCTGCTCAAGCGCTGCCGGATAAGTGCCGCCCCCAAGGAGGCAACCATCGTGCTGCTGGCCCCGCCCGGAACCATGGTGGGCACCTTCGCCGGAGCAACCACGAAGGAGGCGCTCCTCCAGAAGCTCGCCTCAGCCAGCTCATCGTGCAGCAGCGGCAGTTGCGGCCCCTCCGGCTGCCCGTGAGAGGGAGATCAGGTTGACGACATTCCGCCTGGTGCTGAAGGAACTGCGGGAGCGCAAGAGCCAGCTTGTGACGAGCTTCGTGGCGATCACCTTGGGGATCACTGTGATCGTGGCGGTGCGCACCATGTCGCACTTCTCAGAGAAGGCCGTGGCCCGGGAGCTAGACAACCTCGGTGCGAACGTGTTGATCCTGCCCAAAGGAGCGACGGTCACCAACTACTACACGGCCGACTTCGGCGAGTACGTGATGCCCGAGAGCTACATCGATGACATCACCACCTCTCAGCTTCAGGGCGTGGATAACCTCTCTCCCAAGCTGACCGAGTCGATCTCACTCCGCGGCCAGCAGGTGTACCTGACTGGCATCCTGCCCAAGAACGAGTTCAAGTCGAAGCCCGCCTGGCAAACCGCCGACGGCATATTCGCCCGACCGGAGGGATGCGGCACCGTCGTACCTGGGGCCGTGGCGAAGGCACTCGGCGGCAGCGCGCAGGGCGGCCCGAGCGAGACCCCGACGAGGCAGGCCGTGATCGCTGAGCTCGGCGGCGCGGAGGTGCTCGTCGGCAGCGATGTTGCCTCGCGCTTCGGGCTGAAGGTGGGCTCGACGCTGCCGATCAAGGGTGAGAGCTTCACTGTCAAGTCGGTGCTGCCGAGTACCGGAACTGTGGACGACACGCGAGTTTTCGCCCACCTGCATACGGTCCAGCGGCTTTTTGGCCGGGGCCACGTGGTCAATGCCATCGAGATGATCGGCTGCTGCAAGGAGATCTCCAGAGGCCTCATCGACGGCCTGAACCGGCTTCTGCCGGAGGCGAAGGTGGTCACCATCAAACAGATCGCCCAGACCCAGCTCAGCACCAACACCATGATGGAGCGCTTCTCGCTGATCTTCCTGGTCATCATCCTGCTGGTGGGAGCGGTGAGCATTGCCAACTACATGCTCGCCAACGTCTACGAGCGGCGCAAGGAGATCGGGACGCTGCTCGCGCTGGGGGCCACGCGGGGGCGAATCTCCCGTGTCTTCTTCCTCAAATCGGCGCTGCTTGGAGTGGCGGGCGGCTTGGCTGGATATGGCGTTGGGACCGTGCTTGCGGTGGGCCTGGGACCGCGCCTCGCGGGGGTGCCGGTGCTGCCCTTACCATCCTTGGCGGGGTGGGCGGTGCTGTTGGCCCTTGCGGTCTCGGTGGTGGCGAGCGCGCTGCCTGTCGCGAAGGCGGCTCGGCTCGATCCGGCCGAGATTCTGCGGGAGGGATAGGCCGGTGATACGAGCTGAGAAGATCACCAAGAGGTATCAGCGTCGCGAGGGGCCAGTGCTTGCCCTGGCCGACGTGAGCTTGGAGGTGGCCGAGGGCGAGTTCATCAGCATCGTGGGACCCAGCGGCTGCGGTAAGAGCACGCTGCTGATGACTCTGGGGTGCCTGATTCGCCCCACCGAGGGCAAGGTTTGGCTGGACGGTCGGTCGGTCTACGACCTTAGTCACGACGAGGCAGCCGCGCTGCGGCTCAAGACCATTGGCTTCGTGTTCCAGACCTTCAACCTAGTGCCCTACCTCACAGCCCTGGAGAACGTGCAGATACCGCTCTACCTCAGCGGCGTGTCCCCCACCCAGCAACAGGAGAGGGCTGAGCACCTGCTCGACAAGGTGGGACTGGGAGACCGGCTCTCGCACAAGCCCTCGGAGCTGAGTGTAGGCCAGCAGCAGCGCGTGGCGCTGGCTCGCACCCTGGCCAACCGGCCGCGCCTGATCCTCGCGGACGAGCCGACCGGCAACCTCGATCCCGCGTTGGCCGAGGAGATGCTCGATCACCTCGAGGAGCTGCACCAGGAGGGTGTGACGGTGGTGATGGTCACGCATGACCCACGCATGGCTGCGAGAGCACAGAGGCAGCTGAGGTTAGTCGAGGGCCGGGTGAGCGCGACCGAAGCAGTGAACACGCGCTAGGCCGGAGCGGGCCAGGCGCGGCTGAGACGAGGCCGTATCGAATGGGAGGCAAACTGAGCATGTCAGAAGCGAGGAAATGGGTGAAGGAACGCTACGGAGCGATCGCCACGGGCGCGCAGCAAGGCTGCTGTGGCGAGGCGTCTTGCTGCGGTGACCCGGCGGCGATCACGGCCGAGCGCATTGGATACTCGCAGGAGGACCTGGCCGCGGTTCCGGACGGCGCGAACCTGGGACTGGGGTGCGGCAATCCGATCGCGTTGGCAAGCATCAAGCCGGGCGAGACGGTGCTGGACCTTGGCTCGGGAGCGGGTTTCGACGCCTTCCTGGCTGCGGCCCGGGTTGGGCCGACGGGGCATGTGATCGGCGTCGATATGACGCCGGAGATGATCGAGAAAGCGCGTGCAAACGCGGCGGCAGGGGGCGATGAGAATGTGGAGTTCCGACTCGGCGATATCGAGAACATGCCGGTGGAGGATGGCTCGGTCGATCTGGTGATCAGCAACTGCGTTCTCAACCTCGTGCCCGACAAAGCGAAGGCCTTCTCCGAGATCGTGCGGGTGCTCAAGCCCGGGGGCCGACTGGCCATTTCGGACATCGTGCTCGACGGGCCGCTGCCGGAATCGCTCAGGGGGAGCGAAGAGGGCTATTGCTCGTGCGTCTCGGGCGCGCTGGAGCGCAACGATTACCTGGCGAAGATGGCGGCCGCAGGTCTGCAGCAGGTGCAGGTCGTCTCGGCGGTGGACGCGGCCGCTCTGTTGGCCAGTGACTGTTGCGGCGGAGGCGCCGCTGACTCCGAGTTGTCCGGTATCGTCACAAGCATCCACCTCACCGCCCGCAAAGCGCAGTCAGGAGAGACCAGATGAAGTGTATCGCACGCGTGCAGGCCGGCGTCTGTGGGTTCACCACCACGGTTACGGCGCATTCGCCGGACGATCAGATGGTGACGGTTGAGATGGAGACCGACTGCCAGAAGATCGGCGGCTTGGCCGAGGCATTGAGAGGCAAGGAGATAGACGGCTACGAGGAGATCGCCGCGGGCTTCGACGGGGTGGTCATGTCGGCGGTGCGCGCCTCGCTGTCGGGTTGTTGCGCCGGGTGCGCGGTGCCGGTCGGGATCTTCAAGGCGCTGCAGGTGGCGGCGCGGGTCGCGCTGCCTAGAGACGTCGAGATCAGACTTGGGACGCAGTAGGGGAGGCGCGGAGATGCCGAACGTGACCGTGACGCTTGACGATGCCGAGCAGGTGCAGCTCGAGGAGATCCTGATAGACCGGGATGAGAGAGCCGCCTTCGAGTTCCTCAAGCGGGTGGTGAAGCACAAGATCGAGCTGCATCTGAAGTCGAGCTGCAGGCCGGCGTTCGAGGGGCCGTCCTGGGGACCAGGGTAGGGAGGGGGTTGTGGTCGTTGCTGGAGACGGGTGACACCGTGAGTGAGGAACGGACGGAGTTCAGCCCAATAAGCGTGGCCGCACGCGGGAGGAAGACGGCCTGGGGCGTCTATGGCCTGGTCGTTGCCGCCGCGGCTGCGTTCGTGTTCGTCTACCGCGGGCTGAAGCCAGCGGCCGACTGGGTCAGCTATGACCTGATGCACCTTGCCCGCGGCACGCATCTCGCTGACGCCGCCAACTTCTTTCTGTACGACACGGCGAAGATCTTCCTGTTGCTGGTGACGGTGATCTACGGGGTGACGCTCATCCGTCAGTCGTTCAGCCCGCAGCGGGTGCGCCGGGCGTTAGGCGGCAAGCGCGAGGGCATCGGCAACATAATGGCGGCGGGGCTCGGCGTGGTCACACCGTTCTGCTCATGCTCGGCCTGCCCTCTCTTCATCGGCTTCATCGAGTCCGGCATCCCACTGGGGGTGACGTTCTCGTTTCTGGTCTCGTCGCCGCTGGTGAATGAAGTGGCGCTGGTCATGCTGCTGGGCATGTTCGGTCTGAAGGTGGCCAGCTTGTATGTGAGCGCGGGCCTCGTCACCGCGGTGGTCGCTGGTCTTGTCATCGGGCGGTTGAAGCTGGAGGACCAGGTCGAGCGCTTCGGCATCACGCCACAGGATATCGAGGAAGAGCGCGTTCCCTTCCGCCAGCGCCGCCGCGAGGCATGGGATCACACGAGGGAGTTGGTCCGCAGGGTTGGACCATGGGTGGTTGCTGGCATCGCGGTCGGGGCGGTGATCCATGGCTACGTGCCTGTTGACCTGGTGGCGCGCTGGGCGGGCAAGCAGAACCCGTGGGCGGTGCCGGTGGCTGTGCTGATCGCGCTGCCGCTCTACTCTAACGCGGCCGGGATGGTCCCCATCGCGCAGGCGCTGTTCGCCAAAGGAATGGCGATGGGCACCGTGCTTGCCTTCTTCATGGCGGTGGTAGGGCTTAGCCTTCCGGAGTTCATCATCCTGAAGCAAGTGATCCGGCCGAAGCTGCTGGCGATCTTCGCCGGCATCCTGACGGTGAGCTTCGTGCTGTTTGGGTATTTGTTCAACGCGGTGCTCTGAATGGGCTCGGGTTCGGCGTCGTTTGGTCTGAGCTATGGGCGCAGGCTTCGTGAAGCCTGCGCAGCCAGCGTGGGGCTCACGCACCCCGCGCCCATTCCTGGACTCGGCCTGAGTTTCGTCATCTTTCCTTCGTCCTTTCGCCTTCAGGCGCAATCCGCTCCGCCTTGACACTGTCGCGAGTGCGCCGATATACTGGGCAAAAGGCAGTAACGAGAGGCGAGTTGGCCGTTCGGTCTTGCCTTTTGACTTTCGACTCTTTCCCTGCCGGAGGCATGTGTGTGATAACGGACGAAAGTGTTCTTAGCATCGACGGTCTGACGAAGGTCTATCGGTCGCTCTTTACGCCGGTGGGCGTGAAGGCGGTGGACAATCTGAACCTGTCGGTCCGCCGGGGGGAGACGTACTCGATAGTGGGACCGAACGGTTCGGGCAAGACCACCACCCTCAAGATCATTCTTGGACTCATCTTCCCGACGGCGGGTGGCGCGACGATCTTCGGGAAGAGCATCAACGACCTGTCGGTGCGCGAGCGGATCGGCTTCCTGCCGGAGGACGCCTACCTCTACGAGGTGTTCAACGGCGAGGAGTTGCTCGACTTCTACGCCAGCCTCTTCGGGTTCTCGAAACAGCGGCGGAGGGAGCTGGTGGAGGAGCTGCTGACGCTCGTCGGCATGCAGGCGAACCGCAAGGTGCCGTTCCGGGAGTGCTCCAAGGGGATGCGGCAGCGGCTTGCGCTGGCGCAGGCGCTGGTCAACGATCCGGAGTTGCTCATCATGGATGAGCCGACGTCGGGGCTCGACCCGGCCGGCCGCCACCAGATGACCCGGCTGGTGCTGGAGCTGAAGCGCCGGGGCAAGACCATTCTGCTCTGCTCACACTTCCTGGCCGAGGTCGAGGAGGTGTGCGACCGGGTCGGGATCATGTACCGGGGCCGGCTGGTGGCGGAAGGCACGCTGAAGGAGCTGGCCGGCGAACCGGTGGAGATCGTGATCACGACGGCCGGGCTCGACGGCGGGGCGGCGAAGCAGCTTGCAGCGCGGGAGGCGGTGCTGGGGGTGGACGACGGCGTGGTGCGGATGCGACACGAGTACGGGGACGAGCTGTGGTCCGTGCTCGAGGCGATCCACCGCGGAGGCGGCCGTGTGATCGAGGTGACACGGCCTCGGCCGACCCTGCAGGACGTGTTCGTGCATGCGATTCGTGAGGGCGTCGGCCCGACCGCGGGAGAGACGCCGGAGGTGGTAGAGTGACCCCGCAGCTTCTCTTCCTGATCGGGCTCTTCATCGTCATCGTCGTGCTGACGCTGACGCGCAAGGCGTGGGCGCCGGCGCTGGGGCACGCGCTGCCCTCGGTATGGCGGATCGCGAAGATCACGGTGGCGGAGGCGCGCCGGCGGCGCGTCCTTCAGGCGGTGGTGGTGCTGGTGGTGCTGATCCTCGTGTCCATGACCTTCTTCTCCTATCTCAGCCCCCGCGAGCAATCGCGCATGCTGATCTCGGGCGGCCTGTCGGCGATCACCGTCTTTGGCATCCTGCTGGCGATCTTCGTGGCCGCCTTCCTGATCCCGCAGGAACTGGAGAGCCGCACCGTCTACGCCATCCTGGCGAAGCCGGTGCGCAGATTCGAGTTTGTGCTGGGCAAGTACGTGGGCGCGCTGATCATCCTCGCCGTCATCACGGCGGTGATGACGGCAGTGCTGATCGGCGTGTTGCTACTCCAGAACCAGCTCGTGACCGATCTGCCTGATTCGGTCTTCGATCCGAACATCCCCGGCGTGGTCTTCGCGGCGGCGATGAGCTACTGCTCGGTGGCGGTGCTGACGGGGCTGATCGTGCTTATCTCGACCATCTCGTCAACCACAATGACGGTGATCAGCGCCTTCATTATCTGGGCGGTCGGAAGCCTACAGCCGACGATACACGACCTGGCGGAGAACGCGGAGATCCCAGCGACGAAGCTGCTGCTGCGGGTGATCTACACGATCGTGCCGAAGCTGGCGAACTTCGACTTCCGTAACGAAGTGGCGAACTACCTTCAGTTCAGCTACATGAGCGGCGCGAGCGCGATAGTTCAGGGGATCGCGTATACAATCGTCGTGTTGATCCTGGCGTCCATCTTCTTCAACGATCGGCAGGTGTGAGGCAATGGGCGAACGGCGAAGCCGGAACATCCTGCTCGGCTTCCTGATGGTGGGGATACTGCTGGTGGCGGTTCCCGTTCAGGAGGCCATCCACAAGTCGCGCCCCTCGGTGTTCGACCCCAAGCGGCCGCGTTCGGTCAGCACCATCAGTGTCGGCCCGACGCCCGCGGTCATCGCGGCGCTCGGGGGATTCCGGACGGTGGCGGCGGACCTGCTCTGGCTCCAGGCGGAACGGCTGTGGGACGGCGGCTCCTGGTGGGCGATGCTGCCGCTGCTGGATGCGGTGACCCAGCTCGACCCGAACTTCATCCTGGCCTGGCAAGTGTACGGGTGGCACGCTGCCTACAACATGCATGCCGAGTCAGAGACGATAGTGGACAAGCGCTACTGGCTGGAACAAGGGGTGAAGACCCTCGAACAGGGAGTGCAGGCCAACCCCAGCAACTGGGAGATGATCTTCGAGCTTGGCTGGACTTTGTACGACCGCGCGCACGAGCCGTGGCGGGCGGCCGAGTACTTCCGCAAGGCGGACAAGTTCCCCGGCTCCAAGTCCTATGTAACGCGGCTGGTCTACCGCTGCTATGAGGGAGTGTTGGACTTCGAGAACCTGTTCCCGGCGCTAGAGTACGCGATGAACCATCACAACGACCCGAACATCGCCGATGACGTGCAGCACCAGGTGATCGTTCATCGCGACTACGAGTGGTGGACGACACGCAAGGACGACCCGATGGAGCACCGCCGGCAGATCGTGATGGAGAACACCGCTCGCGCGGAGCGGTCTGTGCCCTTCTACCTCTATCCGGATGACCCTTTCTGGGACGTCTGCCCGATCTGCGGCATGCCGAGCAAGAAGGGCAGTGATGTTTGCTCCGTCTGCGGGGCGCCGCTCAAGCAGCTGAAGGCGACGGAGAGCCGTCCAACCGGGGCCTAGGGAGGGGCAACGCGTCGACGCCAGCGCGGCCGTGCGGCTTGCACCGGCCGCGCTTTCCGTTGCGGCTGGCCGCTGACAGAGGGGGAGGGGCAAGAGCCCTCCGGCTGCGCTCAGGGCGGACAAGCCTGTGCTGAACGGAGAGGTGACGGCGCTCGCGAGGCATATGAGTTCCGTGACCTCTCGCAGACAACCTCATATCGGCACAGATGAAGCGGGGAAGGGCGACTACTTCGGCCCGCTCGTGGCGGCGGCCGTCTACGCCGACGAGGTGGCGCTGGAGCGCCTGCCACAGGCGGGGGTGAAAGACTCCAAGCGCGTCTCGAGCGAGCGGAGGCTGTGGGAACTGGAGAAGGCAGTCAAGCAGATCTGTCCTGTCTTCGAAGTGGTCGTGATCTCGCCAGCGCGCTATAACGAGCTGATCGCGGAGATGAGGAATCTCAACCGGCTGCTGGCATGGGGGCACGCGCGGGCGATTGAGAACGTGCTGGTGAAGGAGCCAGGCTGTCGTCTGGCCATCGCCGATCAGTTCGGGGATGAGCGATTCCTGAAGGAATCGCTGATGAAGCGGGGGCGGGAAATCGAACTGGTGCAGCAGGTGCGCGCCGAGGAGGACCCGGCGGTGGCGGCGGCATCGGTGCTGGCAAGGGCGGCTTTTGTCCGCGGACTGGAACGCCTATCGGAGGAGGCTGGCATCAAATTGCCGAAGGGGGCGACTCACGTTCTGCCGACGGCGCGGGAGATGTATGCAAAAGGGGGCGAGGCGCTGCTTCGCCGTTTCGCGAAGGTGCACTTCAAGACGACGAAGCAGGTGGTCGGTTAGCCCGGGCGGCCCGCCCGCTGCCACCGGGCGCGAATGGCGGAAGCCATGTGCTCCATCGGGCCGCGGCAGTGGTCGAGGAAGAGGGCCATGTCCTCGCACAGCGCCTGTCGCCGCTGACTCCCCTCCCCTCGCCAGAACCACGGGCAGCCGCCCTGGCAGAGGTCGAGGTGGCGGCATCCCGCGCACCCCATGGGACGCTCCGCCTGCTTCCGGTCGCGAAAGGCCTGCGCTGTGGCTGACGCTCGGAGATCGGCCAGTCTGTCGGTACGGACGTTGCCCAGCAAGCTCTGCCCCCCAACGAAGAAGTCGCAGGGGTAGACCGAGCCGTCCCGCTCCATCACCAGGTGGCTGTCGCAGGCGGCCGAGCACATGCAGTCGCGCATGGGCTTGCCGGCGAGGAAGAGGATCAGGTCATCGAAGAGCTTCACCGAGACCGCCCGAGTCGTTTCGGCGGCCCACAGTTCGAAGACGGCGATCAGAAAGCGGCCGTAAGCGCCCGCAGGCAGAGCGTGGTCGGACCCCTCGGGCGCGAGGCACGGGATGAACTGGAGGTGGTCTGCGCCGAGGTCATCGGTGAGATGGTGGTAGACGCGCTCCGGGTGGGGGCAGTTCTCGCGGTGAACGACGCAGAGGAGGTTCACCTCACAGCCGCGGCCCCGGAGCAGCCTCCAGGCGCGCACTGCCTGGGCGTGCGATCCGGCCCCCGAGGAAGTCCGCCGCAGCGTATTGTGAAGCTGCGCCGGCCCATCAATGCTGAGGCCAACTAGAAAGCCGTTACTTGATAGTAGATCGGACCACTGCTCGTCTATTGAGAGGCCGTTAGTCTGGAAGGCGTTGGCGATAAGCTGCCCGGGCCGGGCGAGGCGCCGCTGCTGCGAGAGCGCCTCCTCGTAGAAACCGGTCCCGGCGAGGGTGGGCTCCCCTCCCTGCCAGGCGAAGACGACGGGCGAGTCGGCCTCGGCCAGAGCCTGCTCGGTGAGCGCGGCAAGGGTGCTGGGCTCCATGACGGCCCCGGGAATCCCGGTACCCGGACGGTAGAAGCAGTGCGCGCAGGCGAGGTCGCAGCGGTCGCCGACGGGCTTGATGAGAAAGGTGGTCACGGATGGGCGCTGCCCGGTCACGGTGCGCCGGAGACGCTCTTGACCCCGGCCATCCCGCCGAGGGTGGCGACCGCGACGATGGCGCCGGAGATGATGATGCCAAGGTAGGTCGCACCCACTGCTCGCCACCGGTGCATGTTGAGGAGGAGAGCGATGATGACGGCGGTCCAGGCGCCGAAGCCGGGGAGCGGAATCGAGGTGAGGAGCACGAGGCCGGGCATGCCCCAGTTATTCACCTGATCGGCCTTCTTCCGCGCGTGTGCAAACAACCAGTGGAAGACGCGGTCGGCGAAGCGGTTGCCGTAGAGCCACTTCGAGATCGGCTCGAGGAAGAGCAGCGCGGGGGTGACGGAGGCGAAGTTGCCGAGGCAGCCGTAGAGCAGGACTCGCTCCACCGGGAGACCCAGCAGCAGCCCGGCGAGGACCCCGCCCCGCACCTCGAATACGGGCAGGGCGGAGATCACCAGCACCGCATACTCCGGCGGTATGCCACGGAGCCAGTCGAGGGTGTCCTTCAGCAGGCCAGACTCATTCATCGCGACCACGTCTTCGGCGCGTGAGTGAGCAACTCCTCACCCACCCACTCGGGTATGTCGAGGCTGCCGATCTCGATGGGCCTGTCGGAGTGCGGGCCGTGGGAGTCGCTGCCCCCGGTGACGACTAGGTCCCGCTCCCTGGCCAGGGCGAGGAGCATCTCGGCGTCGGCGTCGGTGTGATCGGAGTGGTAGACCTCGATGCCGCCCATGCCCTGGTCGAGGAGGCCCTCAATGACGCGGCGAGGGCCGAGCTTGGCCGGGTGGGCGAGCACCGGTATGCCGCCTGACTTTCTGATGGCGACGGCGGCCTCGGCCGGACTGAGGCGCTCCCTGCCCACGTAGCCTGGCTTGCCGCGAGCGAGGTAACGCCCGAAGGCCTCTCCCTCGGAGGAGACGTGGCCGGCCTCGACGAGCGCCTTGGCGATATGGGGACGGCCCACGGAACCGCCGCCCGAGATCTGTTTCACCCGGTCCAGCGAGATCGGTGCGCCGAGTTCCTTGAGTCGCTGGACGATGCCTTCGTTGCGTCCGTCGCGCGCCCCCCTGAGCGTCTCCAGCACCACCTGGAGCTCCGGCTCGTCAGGGTCAACGAAGTAGCCAAGCACGTGCGTTTCGCGGGCGCCCTGCCCGACGCTGAGTTCGACCCCGGGGACGAGCACCAGGCCAGTGCCATTGGCCGCTTCCTGGGCCTCGCGAAGTCCTTCGGTGGTGTCGTGGTCGGCGATGCCGAGTATCGCCACGCCGTTTGCCTGGGCGGAGCGAACGGCTGCGCTCGGCGAGAGCGTGCCGTCGGAAGCGGTGGTATGGACGTGCAGGTCGAGGCGGCGGATCACGAGGCCGCTCCCGGGACGGTTAGGCGTAAGGACGCGTTGCCCCTCGGCTTCGCTCGGGGTGAACCATGCGCCCCTACATAGCAGGGCGGGCGCGTCACGGCAGAATCTCGGCTTCGATGGGGACGCGCTCGGGCGCTGTCGAGTTCTCCGCGCTGACCTGGGCGACGAGCTTCACCTCGCCCGGTTCGCGGGGAGCGAAGTAGAAGGTCACCGCGCCGATGGCGCCCGGCGCAATATGCGCGATGCGGGCGCTGGCGGCGCGGTAGGACGCGTCGGCGAAGCACTCGGCTGGCTCTACGCCCTGGCAGGTGAGATTGCGCATGCTCTTGCCGCCGATGACCACTTGCACAGCATCTGCCGGCTGCTCGCCCTGGTTGAGAACCAGCACTTTGACAGGGAAGCCGGCATCGGCCGTTACCTCGGTCGGAGCGCTGACCGTGGCCCGCAGGGAAACGGAGGGGCCGGTATGAGTGGCGGCGCGGTAGAAGTGGACGGCTCCGAGCATGGCGATCAGCGCAAGAGGGGCGGCGATGAGGCCGGTGCGGATCACCTGCCGGGCGCGGAGCCGCGAGCGGGCGCTGCCCCCGCTGGAGGCGAAGTCGGGGCAGTTGAGCGCCTCGTTCGGGTCGGTGATGCGGAGCCAATCCGGCCGGGCCGGATGGGTGCAGTCCATCATGCGTGTATCGTAGGATTGGCAATATCGGCATGCTGCCAGGTTGACGTGACATATCCGGCAGCGCGCCAGCAGCCGCCGGCCGTTCGGGTTAGTCGCCCCACAACTCGGACACTGCACCGTCGCCATAGGCTTGCCCGCCTCAGCGCACGCTGCCACCAGTTGCCACACCCGTTGGAGGGAGTATAGGGACGGGGCGGAGGAGGTGTCAAGGCGAGGGCGTCAGCGCGCGGGAGGCGAGGTGTCTCCCTCAGGCAGGACGGAAGGTCCCGACCACTTCCCTTGCGAGCAGGAGATCCGAGAGCTTGTCCACGTCGAAGCCGAGCTCGGGGTAGGGGCTGATGACCGCGGCGACCCGGCCGTTGATGATCTCGCCGGCGCGGGCCTCAAGGCCGGGGAGGGTGAGGCGGCCGGTGAGCGCCCGCAGCACGAACCCCACGCCAAACATGGAGGCGAGCTTGAGGGGGTTCTTCCTGGAAGCGAAGAGGCGGTCTATCAGCTCGCGCCGACGGGAGACGAAGTCGCGCGCCAGCATCATGGCATTGCCGCCGGTGAAGACCCCCTCGCGAAGCTTCACATAGGTGCGCTTGCCCCCTGGGAAGGCGCGCTCGCACGATTCCCTGGGGATGATCGGGTAGACCGCGTCGCCCGGATTAGCAAGCGCTTGATCGCACAAATCGTTCACCGCTGCCGGCGTGAGCAGCGGGAGGTCGCCTGTGACGAGGAGGACCGACGGCGCCTCGAGACTGACCGCCTCCACGCCAGCGACGATGTTCTCGACGAAGGACTCCGAGGCTGTGACGCGGCGGTCAACGGCCTCATCGCCGACCGCCTGGTGGACCTCGGGGGGCGCGACCAGCACGACCTGGCCGACGGCGGTGGCGCCGCGCAGCGCGGCGAGGAGGCGATGGATGATCGGGCGCCCGCCCACTTCGAGCAGCGGACGGTAGGCAATGCCGGTGGCTTCGAATAGCTCGCCCCGGTCGGTGCCGCCGGCGAGGACAACGGCGTCAGGCATGGTTCTCCACTGCTCCAGTGATGGTGAGGTGGTGGCCGGCACCGAGAGTCGGGGCCGCTGCCACCCAGGGCCAGTTTGGTCGCAGCTGCGCGACCACCTCTTCGGCATGGGGGAGATCGCGGGCGATGCCGAAGACGGCGGACCCGGAGCCCGACATGCCCGCCCCCAGACAGCCGGCCGCGAGCAGCTCCGCTTTGGCCCGAAGGGCCTCCTCGACGCCGGCGATCTTGGCGGCCTCGAAGTCGTTGTGGAGGGCGGCCGCTACTGATGTAATCTCGCCGGTTTTGAGTGCCTCGAGCAGGCGCTTGATGGGCCGCGATTGCGCGCGCCGCCGGCCGAGGGTGGCGCCGCGGCGGAGCGCGGCATAGGCCTGGCCGGTTGGCACGCCCCGCTCCGGAGCGACCAGCACGAGCCAGGCGCTTAGCTCCGGGCAGGGCGTCAGCCTCTCGCCCATCCCCCGCGCCAGGCAGCAGCCACCGCGCAGGAAGAACGGGACATCAGCCCCCACTTCCGCAGCGACGGCCTCAAGCTCTTCCGGCCGGAGATGAAGATCCCAGAGACGGACCAGCCCAAGCAGCGTGGCGGCGGCGTCGCTGCTGCCGCCGCCGAGGCCGGAGCGCGCAGGGATGCCTTTCTCCAGCACGATGGCTGCGCCGCGCTTCACCCCAGCCCGCTCGGCCAGCAGCGCGGCCGCCTGCCAGCACAGGTTCGCCTCACCCTCCGGGATTTGGACTTCGCTCGGCCTCGCCCCACTTCGAGCGGACTCGACGGGCGGCCCTTCGGCAAGCTCAGGGTCGCCCCCCGCAAGCGAGAAGCCACCCCGAGCGGAGTCGAGGGGCGGGACTTCGCCCGCGGCGACTGTAACGGTGATCGCGGAAGAGTCGGTATCATCGAGGCGGAGGCGATCCCAGACTCCGACCGAGTGCAGTACCGTCTCCACCTCGTGGTATCCGTCGGCACGCCTGCCTAGCACGCGCAGACAGAGGTTGACCTTTGCGGCGGTTTCGATAAGGAGGCCGCTCACGCGCCCTTCTCTCTTGTGAGATCAGCGAATTGGGTCGCAATGGCGAGGAACTCCTGGGGGGTCAGGGTCTCGGCGCGCCGGCCGGGCTCGACGCCTGAACTGGAGAGCAGTTGCACCGCATCCTCCTTGGCCACCCCCAGCCCGCTGGCGCCCGAGAGGCAGTTCGCAAGCGTCTTCCTTCGGGTCGAGAAGGCGGCCTTCACCACGCGCCAGAACTCCGCCTGCAGCTCGGGCGGGACCAGCGCCGGACGGCGGACAGCGAGAACGAGGATCGTCGAGTCCACCTTCGGCTGGGGGAAGAAGCATCGGCGCGAGACGGCGCCCGCGCTGGAAATGGCACAGGCGGCTTCTGTCAGAACGGTCAGCAGGCCGCGGGCGCGACCTCCCGGCGGCGCGAGCAGCCTGTCGGCCACTTCCTGCTGCACCATTATGACCAGGCGATCGAACCAGGCAGTGTTCCCAAGGAGGCGGATGATGGCGGGGCCGGTGATTGCGTAGGGCAGGTTCGCGACGCAACGCCAGCTTCCGGGGGCCTCCGAGCTGAGCAGTTGGTCGAGGTCCACCTTCAGGAAGTCACCCAGTACCACCTCCGCCGCGCTGCCGACTGTCCCGCTGAGCACCGCTACCAGCACCGGGTCTATCTCGATGGCGACGACCCGACGCGCCTGGGCGGCAAGCAGCCGCGTGACTGCGCCGGTGCCGGGGCCGATCTCGAGCACCGGTTCCGATCCGCTCAGGCCGGCGGCGCGGACGACCTTCCGGGCGATGTTGTCGTCCACCAGGAATGTCTGCCCAAGCTCTCGGCGCGGGTGGAACCCATGGCCACGGAAGAGCGCCCGCAGCTGGGTGCGGGAGGTCGGATTGGGGCTCGCCGACACCTCTCTGGTCACGCGCCCGCCTTTCGGGGATAGCGGAGCGGGGCCGAGCAGTGACTGGAGACCCGCTTAGCTCGCCGGGCCCGCTTCGCCCGTACCGAGGGCCCGCGAGAGCCACTCGAGCTTGTAGGTCCAGTAGTCCTCGCCCCCGCCCTCGTGCCCGGCCTGCGGAAACGATCGGATCTCCTTGGGGCCGGGCAGGACATTATACAGGCCATAGACCGCGGCTGGAAGGGAGACCCTGTCGAGAAGCCCGATGCTAAGCAGGACGGGGCAGCGGATCTGTGGCGCGAGGCTGACCACGTCGAAGTAGGAGAGGGTCGCGGCGATGCGGGAGGAGGCTGCCGGGCTCCGGCTCATGGCGTGAGTGATCTCCGTGTACGGCCACGCCGCTGCCCGGAGGGAGAGGGGGAGATCAACAAGCATGGGCGCGTCGGCGGAGACTGCTGCGACGTGGGGGCTGATGGCGGCGACGATCAGACCGACCCCTCCGCCTTCGCTGACGCCGGCCACCGCCACGCGATCGGGGTCCACCTCTTCCCGTCCACGTAGGAACTCGATTGCGCGGAGAGCGTGCCCCACGATCTGCCGGTAGACATAGGTGTCGGGCGCGTCTATCCCTTCGGTGCAGTAGTCCTCGAATGGCCGGGGCCGGAGGCGGTCGAGCCGATTGCCCCGCACGTCAATGGCGAGCGCGACCCAGCCCTTGCGGGCCAGCGCGACGGGAGGTTCGACCGGCCGCGCGCCGTAGCCGGAGAGGTATAGGAGCGCGGGGAGTTGGTGAGCGTTGGCAGGGGCAGCGTACCACCCAAAGATCGTCTTGCCACCGATGCTGCGGTACTGGACTAGCCAGACGTCAACGTCTGCGCGGGAGAGGCGGTCATCTCGGGTGAGGGTGTACTCGGGAGACTCCGTACCCGCCTCCTCGCGGAGTTGCCGCCAGAACTCATCGAGGTCGTCGGGCGGCGTCACTTGGGGGAGAATGCGCGATACCTCGTAGCCGGCGACGGCCCTCGCTTCGCCGACTTCATGCCCGCCTGAGAGCGCGGTGACCCGCATCTCGTAGAAGTCCGGGGAGGCGACCTGCCAGCGGACGGCTTTCTCGGTCACCCGCTGGGCCGGCATCTCGACAGGCGATGTGGTGAACACCACCATGTCTCCTCGGCAGCCTGACAGCTCGGCGGAGAGGGTGGCCTGCAGGTCGTGGTTCGAGCGGTTGTCGAGCGAGACCACCATCTCGATGGACTCGCCAGTATCCACCAGCCCCGTGTTCGGCAGGACATCGACGCGGACGCCAATGAGCTGCTCGAGTGTTGCCCGCGGCGGCGGCCCGGAGCCGGCGCTTATCCTGACCTCCTGTCTGCCGCGGGCTGGGACCTGACTGACCTCCCATACCTGCCGCCCAAGCCACGGCCCCCAGAGGCGGGTGCCGCCGGATAGCTCGAGATAGGCGCCGTTGGCGGCGATCAAGCGGGCTGCGGCCCAGCGCTCGTTAGCCGGAACCGCGGCGGCCTCGCTTGTGCCCGGCCGCGCGGCCACTGTGATAGCGCTAGAGAGCACTACGAAGTAGGGAACGGGCTTGTCGGCGGCGTTCTCGAGGGTGAGACCAATGCCGTCCTCGGCGAACCGGTAGCGCACCGCGTAGGTGCCATCGGTGGCCCGGAGGGCGGCCGGGCCGCCTCGCCGCTGGAGCTGGGTGAGGCGCCGAGGGCCGTCCGCATAGAAGAAGCAACCCAAGGAGATCGCCGTCTTGTCGTCGAGCATCTCGGTCTCGCCGACCCGAAGCGAATGAAGGTTGCCATCGGCGCCGATGATAGCCTGGTAGCTGCTGGCAGCGACGGCGAAGGAGCCGTCCGGCTGTGAGGTGAGAGCCGGGCCGGGCCGGCGGGGGTTACGCGCGCCGGCCGCCTCTGCGGGCCAGCCAGTGGATGTGGCAAGCACTGCGACCAGCAGAAGAAGGGCAGCCAGACCACGTCTCGGCACGCCGCCAGCCATTACATGTTCAGGGATCAACACCGCCACCGACCGCCAGAATGGAGCTTATACTTCATCCGACACCGCTGGAGCGCGTCAGTCGCGCCATCGGCGGGGGACGAAGTGGGCTTCGAACTCGCGGGCGGCGAACCGATCGGTCATGCCGGCGAGATGGTCGCACACCCGCCGGGCGAGCTGACGGCGGCCCCTGGCGGCGGCATCCTCCCCTTCCGAGACAACGGCCGGGTGTGCCATGTAGAAGCGGAAGAGCTCGGCGATCAGGCGCTGGACGCGCTGAGCATCGCCAAGGTCGAGAACCGCCCGGTAGACCCGTTGATAGAGGAAGTCCTTGAGGCGGTTGGTGGTCGTTTCGACCTCAGGCCCCATTCGGATCTCGCGCTGGTCGCGGCTGTGCTCCACGACATCGGAGACCATTGTGGTGATACGCTCAGCATGAGTGTCACCAAGAGCGGCGACGCACTCTGCGGGCAGATCGGCCCGGCGGATGACCCCGGCGCGGATGGCGTCATCAATGTCGTGGTTGATGTAGGCGATGCGGTCGGCGTAGGCGACGACCATTCCTTCGAGGCTCGCAGGCAGGTCCTCGGGATCGAGGGGGAGGTCCTCCATGCCCTTGGTGTGGCGGCGGATGCCGTCGCGCACTTCCTGGGTGAGATTGAGTCCCTGCCCATCCTTCTCCAGCACTTCAACGACGCGCAGGCTTTGCTCGGCGTGATGGAATCCGGCCTCGGGGTCGAACTCTCGATAGACGGCGTCGAGGGCCGCCTCGCCGGTGTGGCCGAAGGGGGTGTGACCGAGATCATGGCCCAGCCCGATGGCTTCGGTTAGGTCCTCGTTGAGGAGCAGGGCGCGGCTGATGGTGCGGGCGATCTGGGCGACCTCGAGGGTGTGGGTGAGGCGGGTGCGGTAGTGGTCGGCCTCGGGGGCGATGAAGACCTGGGTCTTATGCGATAGGCGGCGGAAGGCCTTGCAGTGGATGATACGGTCGCGGTCGCGCTGGAAGGCGGTACGGATGGGGCATGGGGGCTCGTCGCGCTGGCGGCCGCGGGTGTGGGCACTCTTCGCCGCGAGGGGCGAGAGGATCTGGTCTTCGAGTTGTTCGCGTTGTTCGCGAGGTGTTGCCATAGAATGGTGATCCATTCAACAACGACGCAATCCGCAGATTACGCAGATTGCACAGATTGTGTCGTGCTTCGCACGAGACAGCCCGCGCGCGAACGAAGCTCCCTTTCGATAGTTAAGCCTGCACGATGAGGGTGAAGTCGGCGATGCGGCGGAAGAGCTGGGAAAGCTGCCAGCAGAGGGCGAGGCGGTTGCGGCGGAGCGCCGGGTCTTCGTGCATGACGAGGACGTCGTCGAAGAAGCGGTTGATGGGGGCGACGAGGTTGTCGGCGATCAGCTTGAACAGCTCGAGCACGTTCACCGAGTCAGCCTGAGCGGCCACCTCCTGGTAGGCCTGCCAGAGCTTGCGCTCGGGATCGTCCTCATCCTTGGGCAGCAGTGCCTCGTCCACCTCGCCGCCAGCGAAGTCCTTCGCGATGTTCATCGGCCGGGTGCAGGCGATGACTGTCTGCAAGAACGGAGCGCGCGGCGGGGTAGGATCATCGTCCCATGCCGACACGAAGAAAAGCGCCCATGCTCGCTGCGCCGCCCGGTTGATGTCATCGACGCCCACTGCGAGGGCGGCATCGACTAGATCGTAGCGAATGCCTTCTTCACGAAGGGAGACCGCGAGGCGGTCCCGGAGAAACTCCATAACCTCAGCAATGATCGGGGCATCAGGGCGGTCGAGCTTGACATGCCCCCGCAGCACCGACAGGGAGGCTATGAGCACCTCGGATACCGAGAGGCTGATTCGCTTCGCGCGGTCGACCTCGCTGCCTGCTTCGACCAGCATCTCGACAACGCCCTTTGCCTCCTCGCGAGCGTTGTCGGCTAGGCTCTTTATGGCACCATAGGCCTCTCGGCGCAGGCCGAACGGATCGGCGGAGCCGCTCGGGGTGATGCCAACGGCGAAGAGAGTCCCGAGAGTGTCAAGCTTGTCGGCGAGTGCCAGCACCCGACCGAGCTGAGTCGACGGAATCGAGTCGCCAGCGAACCGCGGGCGATAGTGCTCGGCAATCGCGTCCGCGACCTCCTTCGGTTCAGGAGGCTCAGTCCTGCGCGCGTACTCCCCTCCCATCACTCCCTGCAGGCCGGACAACTCCTGGACCACCTCGGCAGTGAGATCGGCCTTGCAGAGGAGGACGGCACGGTCCAGGGCGTGGCGCTCGGCATCCGATAGTCCTGCCTGCTGGGCGACCACGGCAGCGGCGGCGCGGACGCGCTCGACTTTCTCATACATACTACCAAGCTTCTCCTGGAACACGACACCACGCAGATCATCTACCCGGTCGGCGAGCGGGCGTTTCAGGTCCTGCTGGTAGAAGAAGCTGGCGTCGATCAGCTTGGCGCGGAGCACGTTCTCCCAGCCAGCGATGATGCCTTCGAGATGGTCTTCGCCGCCGTCGCGGACCGCGATGAACTGCGGCAGGATGTTGTCCTGCTCGTCCGCTAAGGGGAAGTAGCTCTGTACGTGCTGCATCTCCTCAACGAGTATCGGGCGCGGCAGCGACAGGAACGACTGGTCGAACTCGCCCAGGGCAGCGGTCGGCCACTCGACCAGGAACCCTGTCGCCTCGACGAGGTCGCCGCCAAGGACTGTTGCTCCCACCTCACCGGCGACGCTATCGAGCCACTTACGGATCTCCAGGCGCCGTTCATCCGGATCAGCAATGACCTTGTGGCGGCGGAGTTCCGTCTCATAGTCCGACGCCTGGGCCACTTGGTGCATCCCCTCCGCCAGCACCGGATGTCCCCGCGTGAGTCGGCCGCTCTTGATGCCCTCGAGTTCGAACTCGACGACTTGGTCGTCTACTAGGGCGAGGAGCCAGCGGACAGGGCGGCCGAAGCGCAGCTTGCCGGTTCCCCAGCGCATAGTCTTCGGGAAGGAAATGCCGGTGATGAGGCCCGGCAGAAGTGGGGCGAGCGCTTCCTTGGCCGACAACTCCGGCTCCTGCACGACGGCGAAGACATACTCGCCCTGGTCGGTCTGTCGCCGCTCGAGCAGCTCCGGCGCGACGCCTGCCCTGCGGGAGAAACCGAGCGCCGCTTTGGTGGGCTTGCCTTCTGCATCGAACGCGACCTTGGCCGAGGGGCCGCGCTCCTCACGGGTGTGTGGGGCCTGGCGGTCGGCCAGGTCCTCGGCGATGAGCGCGAGCCGCCGGGGAGTGCCGTAGACCTTGACCTCGGTCGCTGGCAAGGCCAGCCGGGCGCGACGCAGCATTTCCTCCCCATCCGCCTTCAGTTGAGGAAGGACGACAGGGAAGAAGCGCGGCGGAAGCTCTTCGGTTCCGATCTCTAGCACAAAGCGCGGCATACTGTTGATCGCTCGCAAGCTAACGAAGTGGAGCCGCCCTGCCATTCGATGGGCGGTACGGAAGTATCTCCGTTCTGCGAATGGAAGGCAAGAGCCTGCCGGGTCAGTGAGGCGATGGCGCTGCTTGACATCGCACGCGGTCGGGGTATACTCAGCCGTTGTTGTAGGGGTGGCCGAGCGTCGGGCGACGCAAACACGGCTTCGAACATGAGCGATCCCAAAGAGACTACGGCAGCCACAGGACATGACGAGGGCCTCAGGCGGGACGTCACCGTCTGGGGTTCGTATATGTGGGGCTTCGCCGACGTTGGCGCCGACACCTATGTGGCGCTGGGCCTGGTGATGGCCTACGCCGCAGGCGCGACGGGCCTGGCGTTCGGCATCGCCGGCCTCGTCTATATCATGATCGGGCTGGCCTATACGGAGCTTGCCGCCACCTATCCGGTGGCCGGCGGCGGGCAGTACTTCACCCTCCGCGGCCTGGGGGATTTCTGGGGGTTCGTCGCGGGGTCGGCGCTGCTGCTCGACTACACCATTGACATCGCTCTCTTCTCCTATGCGTGCGCAGGGTACATTAACTTCTTCCTTCCCTATCTCCTCGGAGGGCTGACCAGCCCGGACATTGTCTTCAGCTTCGGGCCCTTCAAGAACGTCGAGTACCTGTGGCTATTGGAGTCGCTGGCGCTGATCGCGTTCCTGGTCTGGCTGAACATCCGGGGCATCCGGGAGTCGTCGCTGCTGAACGAGATCATCGGGGTGGCAGTGATAGCGACCGAGATCGGCCTTGTAGTGTTCGGGTTCATCGCGGCCTGGCACCCGGAGATTCTCAAGGTGCAATGGACACAGCACTTCCCGAGCACTAGACACTTCATGTACGGGACATCGCTGGCCATCATCTCGTTCGTCGGGCTCGAGTCCATCTCCCAGGCAGCGCAGGAGACCCGCCGGCCGGCGACGATCGTGCCGCGCACCTCCATCGCCTTGATCTTCTCGGTGTTCCTGTTTGCGACCGCGTTCTCGGTGCTCGGACTGGGGATGCACCTAACCCCCGAGGTGCTGCCGGCCAACCATCCGATGGTGACCGATGGGATCGTGGCTGACAGGGTCGCCGATCAGCCATGGGAGATCCTGGGCTACCATCAGGACAACCCCGTTGCGGTGATGGCGAAGGCGATCCCGGTGATCGGGATTATCGCGGGGCCGTTCGCGGCAGCGCTGGGCGCGCTCATCCTGCTGATCTCGGCGAACTCAGGCGTGATGTCGGCCTCGCGGCTCACCTACTCCATGAGCAGATTCGGGTTCATAGACAAATGGTTCAACGCGGTCCACCGCAAACACCGGACACCGGCGCGGACGATCGTCATCTTCTCGGTCATCGCGGCTCTCCAGGCCATTCTGGCATCGCTGACCGGGCGCAAGGCGCTGGACACGCTGGGGAACATGTATGCCTTCGGGGCGAGCACCGGCTATCTGTTGGTCTTCATCGCGCTCATCCGGCTGCGGTTCAGCGACCCCTACTCGCCGCGGCCCTATCGCGTTCCGTTTAATGTGCGAATCAAACGGCGCGGGCACACCGTCCACTTCCCGGTGCTTGCGGTGTTCGGCGCAATCGGGGTCGGCGGGATCCTCTACATGGTCGTGCTCACGCACGAGATCGGGCGGATCGCTGGCCCGGCCTGGATCCTGGCGTGCTTCGTCTACTACGCCTGGTATCGCCGGAGGCAGGGGCTTCCCGTGCTGGGGAGCGTGAAGCGCGACTGGGAGAAGCAGCAGCAGGAGGTGCTGGCTGAGGCCGAAGAGTACGACCTGCTCGAACGATACCGAGCGGCGCTGGCCGCGCGACAGCGGGAGGAAGGAGATGGCCACAGGTGAGGCGGCTGCGCGCCATTGACTGCTTCCAGATTGCGACGACAGTGCTATTCGTCGCGCTCGGCGCGACCATCATCGTCCGGTCGGCGAGAGCGGGGGTATGGATGGGATGTGTCGTCGGCGCGGTGATGTTTGCCTTCGGCGTCTACCGCTGGTCGGCGATCGTCCGGGCGCTGCGCGAGGTCAGACGATAATGCCGGCGGAGATCTCCATCCTCGGCCTCGTTATCGCGGTCTTCTTCGTCACCGCGATGTCGCTGCTGATGTGGTGGATGTTCCGAGTGCCCCGGGCGATTGGGGCGGAGGTGGCGAAGGCGAGGCGGTCGCTCGACGTGGCGCGACTGATCATCGTACCGACGACCGGGCAGCCCTACTCGCAGCGAGCGGTCGAACTCGCCTGCCGGCTGGCGCAGGAGCACCGGGCCGAAGTCATGCTGGTCTATGTCATCGAGGTACCGAGGACGATGGATCTGGGCGCGACGATGGAACCGGCGGAGGAGGAGGCGCGGCAGGCGCTGCAGACGGGGCAGGAGATAGTGACGCTGCACGATCTACCGGTGCGAACTCTTGTGCAACGGGCCCGCACCGCGGGAGATGGCGTTATCGCCGCGGCGAAGGCGCACAACGCAGACCTCATCGTGATAGGGATCGCAGGCACCCACCGCGGTCATAGCTGGGGGAGCACGACGGAGGCGCTGCTGCACCGGGCGCCGTGTGAGGTCATCTTCGACCGTATGCCGAACCTGTAGCGGCCGAGCACGGGCAGCGCTACCGTTCGCGGTTTGGGGCGAAGGCAGTGGCCGCCAGCGCAGCCGCCATCAGCGCACAGCCGATGATGACCCTGGGGGAGGGCACCTCCCCCAGCAGGAGGTAGACCCAGATCGGATTTAGCACCGGCTCGATCAGCGCGATGAGCGATACCTCGACTACCCGCGCCCGCGCTAACCCCCACTGGAAGAAGTAGTAGGCAATCCCTAGCTGGAACCACCCCATGACGGCGAGCATGGCCCACTCGCGCGGCTCGTTGGGGAATGGCGCGCCGGTCGCCAGCGCGATGGGCACCACGATCACGGCCGTTCCGAGGTTGGTCCAGAGGAAGATGCTAGCTGGAGGCGCGTCGCCGACGCTCTTGAGCAGCAGGACGAAGGCGCCGAAGGCGACGCCGCTGATGAGGCCGAGCGCGACCGACTGCTGGTGGGCGCGGCCGCTGCCTCCCAGGGCAATGAGCAGGACCGCCACCACGGTGAGCACAAGGGCGGCTGTCTCCACCGGCCGGATGCGCTGCCGCTGGACGAGCCAGGCGTAGAGCCCGACGACGGCGGGGGCGATGTACTGAAGCCAGATGCCCTGGGCGGCGGTGCCGAGCTGCATCGAGCCCATCAGTGTGGTGACCAGTATCGCGTAGACGACCACGCAGGCAGCCAGTGTCGCCGCTTTGGGCCGCCCCCGGGCGCGAAGGCCGGGGATGAAGATCAAGGAGGTGAAGAGCGAGCGCACTCCCGCGATCGCCAGCCAGTGGACCGATGGGAGGCTCTTGAGGATGGCGCCGCTGGTGCTCCAGAGCACCGCGGCGATGACGACGAAGAGCAGGGCTCGGGCGCGGGATGACTGCACGGGGGCTGGTTCGAGGGCAGTAGCCGAGGCCCCTGCACTGCGAAACAGGCGAGAGCAACGGTGCAACCGCAGATTCCGCAGATTCATCCGCCTCTGGCGGATTGCGCCGATTGGCCGCCTGCGGCGGAACGGCCAGTGACTGACGGCGAGGACACTGAGGTGAGAAGAAGACGCAACGGCAGAACGAATGGCTGAGCTGGCGCGTCAAATACACAGGGTTTCTCGCATTATGGCTGGGAAGAGCTATAATGCAGGAAACCCTACATCGCACCCCGTGATGCTCGCACGGCAGATTCTCTTGCGTTACGGTCCTGACCGTAACGCAGGAGAATCCGTAGGGTAGGTGTTGTCAGACGGGCAAAGGGGGCCTGAGATGGGGGCGGCTTTCGGGCGTCGGATGAAGGCGAACGCGGCGCTGTTCTGGCGCTGGTTCCAGTACTGGCGCAGGCGCTACATGTGGCTGCGGCTGGCGATCATCGTTCTGATCTTCGCCGAGCCGGTCTACGGTGTTTTCCATCCGCTGATCCGCGAGCTAGTGGTGATCGCGATCAAGGGGATCGAGAGCGCCAAGGC
>Ga0315275_10000848_pt1 | contig 25855 bp, 24 predicted proteins | sample YL17G03_0_MG_FD_205557 | JGI IMG/M metagenome (GOLD analysis project Ga0315275, IMG submission 205557) | Sediment microbial communities from Yellowstone Lake, YNP, Wyoming, USA - YL17G03_0 | ecosystem: Environmental > Aquatic > Freshwater > Lake > Sediment | place: USA: Wyoming | collected...
CCGGTGCGCTGCGGCGTACGCCGGAAAGGCGCTGTTCAGGATCTCCTGCACTGTCGTCGCCATGCCAAGTGTCAACTATCACTAGACGCTACAACCTGTCAAGTGGTGCGAAGCTATGTCCAACTACTATTAGGCTTCCGAATGAAATCGGCAACCCCCGCGAGTTCTTGCAGCATAGCACGCACTCGAAACATGGCGGCTATACTGCAAACACGGCTCAGGAATCAACAGCTTGGGCGACCCATCATCAAGCATAGTCTCGACGTGTTATGCTGCCAGGCTCTGCGGGCTAACGCCCCTCACGAAACCCGCCTTCCGTGGGCGCGACTTGCGCAGATGAAACCGCGATGGCGCGAGAGTCTCTATGACGACCGCGGCCGCTGACGCCCTCTTTCGCGGGCACCATGGAACCAAAGAACGGGGAGTGACTCCTTGGCGATAAGCATCTCTTTGTCCGGCTAGGCTTTATCGGCCGCCACCCCTATAGTAAGTAACCCTCATGCTGATCAGTGTGGTCATCCCCACCTTTAACCGCCGCGGTCTCGTGCACGAGGCGGTGGCGTCAGCGTGCGCCCAGCGTGGCGCCGAGTGCGAGATCATCGTCGTCGATGACGGTTCCGTCGACGACACGGCCGCGGCCTTAGAGAACGATTTCGGCGCACGTGCTCGGATTCTCAGGACCGAGAACCGCGGCGTCGCAGCCGCACGGAACCTCGGGGTGGCGGCGAGTCGGGGTGAGCTGATCGCGTTCCTCGATTCCGACGATCTGTGGCTGCCCGGGAAGCTAGCGGCGCAGACCACATTCTTCGCCGCGCGCCCAGAGGCCGAGATCTGTCAGACGGAGGAGACCTGGATCCGCAACGGCGTGCGCGTCAACCCGTGCGCGCATCATCGCAAACCGAGCGGCGACATTTTCGAGCCCAGTCTGCGGCTGTGCCTGGTCAGCCCGTCGGCGGTGATGCTGCGCCGGGAGCTGTTCGAGCGCGCCGGCGGCTTCGATGAGCGGCTGCTGGTTTGCGAAGATTACGACCTGTGGCTACGCATCGCTCGCGACACACCGGTCTGGCTCATCGATCGACCGCTGACCATCAAGCGCGGCGGCCATGCCGACCAGCTCTCGCGCCGCTTCTGGGGCATGGATCGGTTCCGAGTGGGGGCGCTGACACGATTGCTCGAGGGAGAACTGACGCCGGCGCAACGCCAGGCGACATTGAGCGTGCTGACGAAGAAGTGCACCATTTTGGCGAAGGGCGCTGCACGACGCGGGCGGCACGCGGAGGCGGAAAGGTACCGCTCTCTTCCAGCCGCGCTCGACAACCCCGCCTCCTTCAGGTCCCCTCTCCCTCTGGAGTCTGTCGATTTTCTCGCGGCCACGCCCTTCGAGACGCCGCCAACAGAGGGCGGCTCCTCAGGGCGAACGGACTTTGGCTTGGTTCCGTTGAGCTTTTATCCGCTCGCGCTGAGGAGGCCCCTTTTTCTGGGGCCGTCTCGAAGCGTTCTTCCCGAGTTATCGATACCCTTAGGGGGAGAGGGAGCAGAGACCCCGCCACCCCAAGAAATATGACGATGGCTCAACAATCCCTCGACAGAGCGCTACGCACCTTTGCCCACGAGCGCCGCTACAGCGCTCCAACGGTCGAGCGCTGGCTGGCGCTTGACGCATCCGACGGTCTAGCGCTCCTCGAACTGGCCCAGGAGCTGCGTCTCGGCGAGAACCAACTCCGCGACTTGTGGGAATGGGCCGAGGAGATCGCCCAACGTGATCATGCGTCACTCGCGCAGGTGCTGGCGCTCGAGCCGGTTGCGGCACCGCGGCGCAGCCGCAGTCTCGGGCGCACTGACAAGCTCAAGCTGATCAAGACCGCCCTGCGCCGTTTGCGTTTCCCGCAACTTGCGGCAACCGAAGAGCGCCTCGCCACTCTCGTCCGTGAGCTGGATTTGCCGGGGAATATCCGCGTGACCTTTCCGGAGTTTCTGGAAGGCGATGAAGTGCGCGTCGAAATCGTCGCCGATAGCGTCGCATCCTTAGAAGCGGCAGCCGACCGGCTGCGGGCCGCTGCAGAAACGCCGGCATGCAAGGCGATCTTCCAGATCCTGGAGGAGGCGCCGTGATGGAGATGCATGAGGCGTGCAGCGTGGAGCGTGGAGCGCAGGTGCCGACACCCAGACGCACCTGGCTGCCGGAGAGTGTGTGGATTGAGCGGGCCGAGGAGGATTCCGCGCTGGCGCGGAGGGTGCGGGCGCGTCTGCCGAACACGCCGGTGCGGATCGTCGACGACACCGGCGTGGCTGAGCCGCGCGAGAGCTTCGATGAGGGCAAACGCCGCCTGGTCATCAAGCGCCACCGCGGCACGTTCATGCAACACTGCCCGGCCGGCACCACCGGGCTGGTGTGCTGCAATTACCTGGTGGCCCACTTCGCCTCGAATTGCCCGTTCGATTGCAGCTACTGCTTCCTGCAAGATTACCTCGCGAACAACGCGGCGGTGAAGGCCTATACCAATCCCGGCGACGGCCTGGCAGATATCGATGCCGTCCTGCGGACGCACCCGAGCCGAACGTTTCGCATCGGCACCGGCGAGCTGGCGGACAGTCTGGCGCTCGAACACCTGACCGACCTGTCATGCGAGCTGGTGCCATTCTTCGCGGAGAGATCGAACGCAATCCTGGAACTCAAGACGAAGAGTGACTGCATCGAGAACCTGCTCGGTCTCGATCCCAAAGAGCGGACCGTCATCTCCTGGTCCTTGAATGCCACCGCCATCATGGCAGCTGAGGAGAATCGCACGGCCACGCTCAACGAGCGGATCGCAGCCGCGCTACGCGTCCAGGCCGCGGGGTACAGGGTTGGTTTTCATTTCGATCCGATCATCGCACACGACGGCTGGGAGGAAGGCTATCGACAGGTGATCGAGCGGGTGTTCCCCCGCCTCGACAGGCGCCGGATCGCCTGGGTGAGCCTGGGCAGCTTGCGCATGACCCCGCGGCTGAAGGCCGCCATCAAGGCGCGTCCGCAGCCGAGCCGGGTGCTCACCGGCGAGCTGGTGCCTGGACCGGACGGCAAGGAGCGCGCCTGGCGCGGCTTACGAGTGAAGATGTACCGCCGGATGCTAGAATGGTTGCGCCAAATCGATGGCCGCATGCCTGTCTACATGTGTATGGAGGCGCCCGGCGTTTGGGAGAAAGTCTTCGGCGAATCACCGACCGACCGCGAGATCGCGCAGCGACTAGTCGCGCAACCCATGGCCGCATTCTGAGAGACTGATGAATTGTGAGAGTTTTGACCGGCGAAGACGCCGGCTTGGAGAACCCGTGAACCATTGCAGTCCGTCATTCCCGCAGTCTTCAAGCGGGAATCCATTCCCCATGCGCTGGATGCCCGCCAAAGGATTGCGGGCATGACGGATTGGAACGGGAGGTTCATGGGCAGCAGGCGCCGTCCCTTCAGGCGCCGTCTCGAAGGATGCGATCTCGGCATGACGCCCCTTGAGCTACCGGCATTGGGGCTTAGCCAGGGAATTCCACTCCCTGGCGAGCGGCGCTGGTACGTTTATGCGTAGTTCCCGGAAGCCCGGCCGCAGCGCGCGCCGTCCTCGCGAGCCCAACGGATCAGTTGCGCGCAACGCCAACGCTGCTATCGGCGTGTTCGACTCGGGGGTCGGCGGGCTGACGGTGCTGCAGAAAATCGCTGAACTGCTGCCGCACGAGCACCTCATCTACCTCGGCGATACCGCGCGGTACCCGTACGGAAACAAATCGGCGGACGTGGTCCAGCGCTTCGCGTTGGAGAACACCGAGTTCCTGGTCGACAAGGGCATCAAGATGCTGGTCGTGGCGTGCAACAGCGCAGCGGCCGTGGCTCTGGATACGCTCAGCGAACATCTCGATATCCCCGTGGTCGGCGTGATCGAGCCCGGTGCTCGCCAGGCGGTCAAGCGCACGCGCAACCGCAAGGTGGGTGTGATTGGCACCGAGGCCACCATCGCCAGCGGCGCCTACACGCAGGCGCTCCGGGAGCTGGACAAGGACCTGGAGATTTACACGCGCGCCTGTCCGCTCTTCGTGCACCTGGCCGAAGAGGGTTGGGTCGACAACGCTGTGGCGCACGAGACCGCGGAGATCTACCTCACCAGCCTGAAGCGCAGCGGCATCGATACGCTGCTCTTGGGCTGCACGCATTATCCCTTGCTGCAGGGGGTCATCGCCGGTGTGATGGGGCCGAACGTCACGCTGGTCGATTCGGCGAGTACCACCGCTGCCGCGGTGCGCGAGACCCTCATCCGCTACGGACTCATGCGCCGCTCGGGAAACGGAACGCTCAGCTTCTTCGTTACCGACGTGCCCGAGCGTTTCATTAAGGTCGCCGGCCGTTTCATGGGGCAGAAGGTCGACTCCGCCGTCCGCATCGAGCGCTAGACGCAAGATGCATCCGCTTCCCTAAACTGCTAATATTATGGGGTTCTAGGGTCACAGGGTTCAAGGGAGTGCTTTTGCCTCGGACCCCTGAACCCTTGATCCCTTGAACCCTTCGAAGAATGCTGAGCATCGTCAAGAAGATCATCGGAACCAAGAACGAGCGCGAGCTGAAACGGATGCGGCCGCTCGGCAGGCGCATCAACGAGTTCGAGCCCACGATTTCGGCCCTGAGCGACACCGAGCTGCGCGCCAAGACGGATGAGTTCCGCGCCCACATCCGTGAGCGGACCGCCCAGCTGTGTGCCCATACCGAGGAGCTCAAAGCACGCGAGCGCGAGTATGCGGAAAGCCCTCCCGAGAACGACGAGGATGCGAAAGCGCTGCGCACGGAGATCGAGGAGCAGGAGAAGGCCGTCCGTGAGGCGGAGAACGAAGTCCTCCTCGAAATCCTCCCAGAAGCCTTCGCTGTCGTCCGCGAAGCGTCGAAACGGACCACCGACCTGCGCCACTTCGACGTGCAGATGATCGGCGGCGTCGTGCTGCACGAAGGCAAGATCTCCGAGATGAAGACCGGCGAGGGCAAGACGCTGGTCGCAACCGCGCCACTGTACCTCAATGCGCTCACCGGCCGCGGCGCGCACCTGGTCACCGTCAACGACTACCTCGCCCGGCGCGACGTGCAGTGGATGGGGCCGATCTATCACCTCCTGGGCGTCTCGCTCGCCTCGATCGTGCACGAAACCAGCTACCTCTACGACCCGACCTACATCGTGAAGGACTACCGCATGCTCAACTTGCGGCCGATCGACCGCAAGGACGCCTACCTCGCCGACATCACTTACGGCACCAATCACGAGTTCGGCTTCGACTACCTGCGCGACAACATGAAGTTCACGCTGGAAGAGTACGTCCAGCGCGAGGTGAACTACGCCATCGTCGACGAGGTCGACAACATCCTGATCGACGAGGCGCGCACCCCGCTGATCATCTCCGGGCCGGCGGAGGAGTCCACCGACAAGTATTACATCATCGACCGCGTCATCCCGCGCCTGCGCAAGGGCGAGCGCAAGGATCGCCAGGGTGACGCGCCGGCGGAGGAGTCGGGTGATTACTGGGTCGATGAGAAGTCGCGCTCGTCCGTGCTCACCGAGCAGGGCGTGGCCAAGGTGGAACGTATGTTGGGGGTCACCAACCTCTACGACCCCAGCCACATCGGCACGCTGCATCACGTCAACCAAGCACTGAAGGCGCATGCGCTGTTCCAGCGCGACGTCGACTACATCGTCAAAGACGGCCAGGTGATCATCGTCGACGAGTTCACCGGCCGGTTGATGCCCGGCCGGCGCTGGTCGGACGGCCTGCACCAGGCGGTGGAGGCGAAGGAAGGCGTGCGCATCGAGCGCGAGAACCAGACGCTCGCCACTATCACCATCCAGAACTACTTTCGGATGTACAAGAAGCTGGCCGGCATGACCGGCACCGCCGACACGGAGTCCGTCGAGTTCAAGAACATCTACAAACTCGACGTCATGGTGGTGCCGCCGAACAAGACAATGATCCGGAAGGATAACCCGGATGTCGTCTATAAGACCGAGCGCGAGAAGTTCAATGCCGTAGTGGATGAGATTGTGGACTGCCACGAGCGCGGCCAGCCGGTGCTTGTCGGCACGGTGTCGGTCGAGAAGTCGGAACGGCTCTCGAAGATGCTGAAGAAGAAGGGCGTCAAGCACAACGTCCTCAACGCCGTCAACCACGAGGCCGAGGCCAACATCATCGCCCAGGCCGGGCGCCACAAGCAGGTGACGATTGCTACTAACATGGCCGGCCGCGGCACCGACATTCTGCTCGGCGGCAACCCCGAGTTCCTGGCGCGGTCCGACATGGAGAACGAGTGGATGCAGCGCTCGGCGGCGCTCCCCGAGGGTGGGCTGCGGTACGAAGACGTGCTGGCTAAGCTGCGCGAGCGTCGCAATGAAACGATCGCAGAAGCGCAGCGGCGACACGAGAGCCGCTGGAAGCCGCTGGAAGAAGCCTACTCCCAAGCACTGGAGGAGTTCACAACCCTGCACGATGGTCAGCGGGAGAATCGCCATTATGCTGAGGCGGTATTCCTGTCTGAAGCAGCCCGGTACGGCGCTCAGGGAAAGCGCCTCCTTGCGGCAGCGAATAGCGGGGACCTGCAACGGGGCGGAAAGATTGCCACGGCATACGCCAGCGCTCTTCTTGAATTCGACCGAGTGGCTGGCCCGCACATTACTGAGGAGGTCGCGGAGCAGTTCACCCAAGCTCGCAAGAAACTCGATGACGCCCTCGGAAAGGCCGGCTCGAGTTTCAAGCTGCTGGAATTCATTCAACGAGACGGCCACGACGGGCCGGACCGCGGACTTGAACTCAAGAATGCACGCAGTGCTCTCGATGAGGCGAGTCACGAGTTGGATCTCGCTCGCCGTGATTTCGAACGCCTAGGCAGTGTGTGCGAACGGGCAGTTCAGGGTGTGCTGTCGAACGGGGACTCAGCGGTGCAACAGGCTCGTCAGGCGTACGAGGAAGCGCAGGACCGGCTGGATCGCGCCGAGACCGCGTACAATGAGGCCTACAGTCCCTTCGAAGAGGCTAAGGCACGCGCAGATCGCGAGTATGAGGAATCGCGGCGCCAGTACACCAAGGTGGTCGAGGGCGTGCGCGAGGAGATGGAGAAGGCGCCGCTCGAGTTCCGCGCGCGTTACGAGGAGATCCTGGCGCACTACAAGGAGCTGTGCGCGCAGGAGCGTGAGAAGGTACTCGCCGCGGGCGGCCTGCACATCATGGGCACCGAGCGCCATGAAAGCCGGCGCATCGACAACCAGCTGCGCGGCCGTTCGGGCCGCCAGGGCGATCCCGGTTCGTCGCGCTTCTATCTCTCGCTCGAAGACGACCTCATGCGCATCTTCGGCGCCGAGCGCATCCAGGGCCTGATGACCCGCCTCGGCATGGAGGAAGGCGTGCCGATCGAGCACCGCCTGATCACGCGCGCCGTGGCCAACGCCCAGGGCAAAGTCGAAGGACACAACTTCGACATCCGCAAACACTTGCTGGAATACGACGATGTCATGAACCAGCAGCGCGAGATCATTTACGGCCGCCGCCGGGAGATCCTCGCCAGCAGCAATCTGAAGCGCGACGTGCTCGACATGGCGGAAAATGTCGCAGCCGACATCGTCGGGCGCTACGCCAACCGCGAGACCCACGCCGACGAGTGGGACTGGAAAGCCTTGAACGACAGCTTGTTCAAGAGCTTCAATCTGCGCTTTCAGATCAGCGATGCCGACAAAGACGGCCTGACGGTCGAGCGCCTCGATCACATGGTCATCGACCAGATCCACGCGGCCTACGAAGACAAGGAGCGGGTGTTCACCCCGCCGGTGCTGCGCCATCTCGAGAAGCTGGTGCTGCTGCAGACGGTGGACGCGCTGTGGAAGGACCACTTGCTGTCGATGGACCACCTGAAGGAGGGCATCGGCCTGCGCGGGTATGGCCAGCGCGACCCGCTGCAGGAGTACAAGAAGGAAGGGTTTGAAGCCTTCGAAGCCATGATGCAAATGCTCGACGCCGACGTGGTGGAGAAGGTGTTCACCGTGCAGATCGCGCGGCAGGAAGATGTGCAGCGCCTGCAGCAACAGAGCCACCCGCAGCCGCAGCAGATGGTGATGAGCGGGGGCGGCATGCCGCAGCGCCAGCAAGGTAAGGTCGAGACCGTGCGGCGCGACGGTGAGAAGGTCGGCCGCAACGATCCCTGCCCGTGCGGCAGCGGAAAGAAGTACAAGAAGTGTCACGGCTCGTAAGTTGCTGCGCGGCATGACAGACCAATCCCGACTCACCTGGGCGCTCATCGTTTCCGTGCTGCTGCACGGTTTGATCCTGAGTTTCCTCCCGCTCATTCGGCACGCTCAGCTCGCGATTCCGCAGCTGCCGCCGACCATCGACGTCGATCTCGCGCCTCTGCCGAAGGCGCTACCAAAACTGGCTGGCGCTCCGCCGCCGGTCGCAGCGGCGCCGGCACCCGCCCAACCCGCGGTCCCCATTCCCAAGCAACAGATCGTGAGCCCGCCCGACCAAGGTGAAGAGAAGGAACCGGCAAACGCCCGCTTCCTCAGCGACCGCGACAATACGGTCAAGGAAGAGATGGTCCATCGCGGCGAGCCGTTGCCAGGGAATCCGGAAGCCAAGCAGCAAACGGCAGAAACGAAGGAGAAGGTCGCGGCGAAGAAGCCGCGCGAGGAGGCAAAGCCGCAGGTGGCGCGCAAGCCGGCGGCTGAGTCCTCCGGCACCGGACAACAGATCGCCGCACTACCAAAGCTGGATCAATTGCTGCCGCCGGCCGGCGAAATGATCCGCGAAGGCGTGGTGCGGCCGGAAGAGCCCGGAGCAGCCAACCCGGCCCCCGAGCAGCACGCGAGCGTGGAGCGCAACGATCTGTTGCGCCACGGCGATCCGTGGAGTGGGCACGGGCAGGGCGGGACCATGGATTTCCTGCCGAACGTACGCAACGGCGACGTCACCATGCTCAACACCAAGGCGGATCAGTTCGCGCCGTTCGTGCGGCGCGTAGCTGTGCGCGTCTTCCAGAATTTCGTGATGCTGGTCCGCCGCAGTTACGACAGCGGCGGCGAGGCGGCGGAAGAGTATGCAACTGTCGAAGCGGTGATGGACAAGAAGGGACAGTTGGTGGCCTTGAACACCAAGCAGCGCTCCGGGAGCAGCGCCTTCGCCACCGATCGCAATCTGGAGGCGGCCTGTCACGACGGCTTCTTCGATCGCAACCCCCCGTCCGGCGCCGAGGCCGATGATGGCAAGATTCATTTCATCTTCGACGCGCGGTTGACGTTCGCCCTTGACCCTAGAGGCCACCGCATCCCCGCCTGGGTCTTGATGGGCGCCGGGCTGCTGTGAGTGCGTAGAGCGTGGAGAGGCTAGCGTGAAGAGTAGAGCGGTGAGAGTCGAGAGCGAGACGACACCGGTAAGAGACTTCCGCGAGCTCCGCGTGTACCGCATGGCGTTCGATGCGGCCATGCAGATCTATACGCTTTCGAAGAAGTGGCCTCTTGAGGAACGCTACAGCTTGACGGATCAAGTCCGCCGAGCCTCTCGGTCTGTGTGCGCCAACATCGCCGAAGCCTGGCGGAAGAGACGCTATCCGGCCTCATTCGTAAGTAAGCTGAGCGATGCTGATACCGAAGCCGGTGAGACGCTGGTATGGATCGACTTTGCAGCTCACTGCGGGTACTTACGGGAGACAGACTCGAAGGAGTTGAGCGAACGGTACGATCACATCTGCGCCCAGCTGGTCACGATGATCAACCAGCGAGACAAATGGTGCTCCTGATTCGCCCCACGCTCCACGCCCCACTCTCCACGCTTTACGCTCCACGCTTCACGCTCCACTCTCCACGCTCCCACGCCGGTACGGCGTCCACCGCAGAACCGGCCGGCGCGCCGCGCGCGCCTCATCGAGACGGCCGATAGGTGTGAGCACCGGTGCGTTCCTGACGAGATCGGGGTTTTCGCGCGCCTCGCGTGCGATCGCGAGCATGGCCTCGATGAACTCGTCGAGGGTTTCTTTGCTCTCGGTCTCGGTCGGCTCGATCATGATCGCGCCGCTGACCACCAGCGGGAAGTAGATGGTGGGCGCGTAGAAGCCGTAGTCGAGCAGGCGCTTGGCGATGTCAAGCGTCTTGACACCCAGTGTCTCGAAACCTTTGTCGCTGAAGACACACTCGTGCATGCACATGCCGGGGTGCGCGAGCTGATACGTGCCTTCGAGCCGGCGGCGGATGTAGTTGGCGCTGAGCACGGCCATGCACGTGGCCTGCGTCAGCCCGTCGCCGCCCATCGCCAAGATGTAGGCGAAGGCGCGCACCAGCATACCGAAATTGCCATAGAACGAGCGCATGCGGCCGATGGATCTCGGGAAGTCGTCGCTCCAGCGCAGTTGCCCGTCGCTGCGAACCAGGCGCGGCGTGGGCAAGTACGGCACCAGGACTCCCGACACACCGACCGGTCCGGCGCCCGGACCGCCGCCGCCGTGCGGCGTGGAGAAAGTCTTGTGCAGATTGAACTGCAACACGTCCGCGCCCATGTGCGCCGGTTTGGCTACCCCCATCAGCGCGTTCAAATTGGCGCCGTCGAGGTACACCAGTCCGCCACGCTCGTGTACCACCTGCGCCGCCTGCACCATCTCCCGCTCGAACAGGCCGAGGGTGTTGGGATTCGTCACCATCAAGGCGGCGACGTCGTCGTCCATCGCCTGCCGTACCGCGTCGGCATCCAGCAGGCCCCCACGGCTGCACTCGATCTGCACCGTGCTGTAGCCGCACAGCGTCGCGCTGGCGGGATTGGTCCCGTGCGCGCTTGCCGGAATGAGCACCTTGCTGCGCGGGGCGCCGCGCTCGACATGGTAAGCACGGATCATCTTCATGCCGGTCAGCTCACCCTGCGCCCCGGCTGCGGGCTGCAGGCTGACCGCGGCCATACCGCTGATCTCCGCCAGCAGGCGTTCCAGCTCCCAGATCAGTCCCAGCGCGCCTTGTGCGGCATCGTCCGGGGCCAAGGGATGCAGCCCGGTGAAGCCTGGCAGGCGCGCTACTGCTTCATCGGCCACCGGGTTGTATTTCATCGTGCAGGAGCCGAGCGGGTAGAAAGTGGTGGCGGCGCCGTAGTTCCATTGCGACAAGCGCAGGAAGTGGCGCAGCACGTCAGGTTCGCTGACCTCGGGGAAACCCTCGATCGCTTCACGAACCAACTCAGCCGGTAAGACCTCCGCCGGATCGCTTGCAGGGCTTTCGATGCTGAACCCACACCGCCCCTGACGGCTGCGCTCAAAGATCAGCGGCTCGTCCAGGAGGAGGCCGGCTTGCTTGCCCTTCTTTTCGCTTTCGCCCCCAGACACTTTCATGCTCCCGCACCAAGCGCCTCCGCCAGCCTCTCGACGGCTGCGCTGTCGTGCACCTCGGTGACGCAGAGCAGCAGCGAATCGGACAGCTCCGGGTACCAGCGGCGCAGTGGGACACCGGCGAGAACGTCGTGCGTGCGCGCGGCCTCCCACTGCGCCTCGGCATCGGCTCCGCTGAGCACGAACTCGTTGAAAAACGGCGCGCCGAACTGGAGTTGCCATTTCCCCGTTCCGGTCAGGCGCGCCGCCGCACGATGCGCCGTGGCGGCGTTGGCGGCTGCCAGTCCGCGAAACCCCACCTTGCCTACGGCGGACAAGTACACCGTCACCGCGAGGGTCATCAGCCCTTGATTCGTGCAGATGTTCGACGTCGCTTTCTCGCGACGGATGTGCTGCTCGCGGGTCGCCAGCGTGAGGACGTACCCGCGCCGTCCGGCGCCGTCCGCCGCCTCGCCGACCAGGCGGCCGGGCATGTTGCGCAGATACGCCGCGCGCGTCGCAAACAAGCCCACTCCCGGGCCGCCATACGACAGCGGGATTCCCAGGCTCTGACCTTCGGCAACGGCGATGTCGGCGCCGGATGCGCCCGGCGGCTTGAGGATGCCGAGCGCCGTCGGCTCGGTGGTCGCGGTGATCAGCAGCGCTCCACGCTCGCGCGCCAGCGTCGCGACCCCGGCCAGGTCCTCAATCACGCCAAAGAAGTTCGGGTACCCGACCACGACGGCAGCGGTGCCCTCGTCCACATTGCGCGCCAGCCATTCATAATCTGTGAGTCCATCCGCACTGAAGGGCGCCTCCACCAACTGCACGTCACTAGTGCCTGAAGTGTACGTTCGCACCACCTGACGGTACTGCGGGTGCAGGGCGCGAGAGAGAACGATGCGCGGCCGCTTTGGGCTGATGCGCCGTGCCATGAGCACCGCCTCCGCGGTGGCGGAAGCGCCGTCATACATGCTGGCATTGGCGACGTCCATGTCCAGGAGCATCGCGACCAGCGACTGAAACTCGAAGATCGCTTGCAGTGTGCCTTGGCTCACTTCCGGTTGGTACGGGGTGTAGGCCGAATAGAACTCCGCCCGTTGCAGGACCTGGTCGACGATCGCCGGCACGAAGTGCGGGTAGGCGCCGGCGCCGGCGAAGCAGAGCTGTTGGGCGCCATAATTGCGTGCAGCCAGCGCCTCGAGCCGCGCCCGGACATCCAACTCCGGCAGCCCCGGTCCAATCTGCAACTTGGCACGCGCACGCAACTCGGGCGGCACAGCGGCGAAGAGGTCGCCGATCTCGGCAACCCCCACCGTGTCGAGCATGGCGCGAATGTCAGCGTCGGTGTGCGGCAGGAAACGCATCGAACCGCTTTCAGCTGTCAGCCGGTAATCGGAGAATGCTGGCGATCGGCTTGTCGCAGAACGCCGACTGCCGAGCGCTGAACGCTTATTCTTTCTCTTCGGCGACGTACTCTTCGTATTCCGCCGCCGTCATCAGGTCCTGCATTTCTTCCGGATCGTTTATTTCGATCTTGATCATCCAGCCGTCGCCGTACGGATCCTCGTTCACCATCTCGGGGTTGTCCGGCAAATCGTCGTTGACCTCCAAGACCTTGCCACTGACCGGAGCGTAGATGTCGGAGACCGCTTTGACGGATTCGACCACTCCAAAGGCGTCCTCTTTGCTCACCTTGTCGCCAATGGCGGGCATTTCCACAAAGACGATGTCGCCGAGCTGTTCCTGGGCATAATCGGTGATGCCGACGGTCGCGACTTTATCCTCGACCAGCACCCATTCGTGCTCTTTCGAGTACTTGAGGTCTTCGGGGAACTCCATGCCTGTCTCCTTACACGGCGCGCTTATAAAAAGGCAACGGAACCACCTCGGCTTCGCTCATGCTGCCGCGAATCTCGATACCGAGTCTGGTCCCGACCTCCTTCCAAGTGCTCGCCACATAGCCTAACGCAATTGCCTTGCCAAGAGTGGGGGACTTCGTTCCGCTGGTCACCGCGCCCACAGCGTCACGCTCGTGAAATATACGATAGCCCTGCCGTGCGATGCCGGGCGCGCGCATCATCAAACCAACCAGGTGGCGCTGCACGCCGGTCTCGCGCTGGCGTCGCAGCGCATCACGGCCAATGAACTCGCCCTTGTTGAGGCGCGCCACCCAACCCAGCCCGGCCTCGAGCGGTGTGGTCTCTTCGGTCAACTCATGCCCGTACAAGGGCAGCGCGCGTTCCAGCCGCAGGGTGTCGCGGGCGCCCAAACCGGCAGGCGCGATACCGAACGGCCGCCCCGCATCCAGCAGCACGTTCCACACTTCTAGTGCCGCCTCGGCACTGCAATAGATCTCCCAGCCGTCTTCGCCGGTGTAGCCGGTGTGCGCGACCAGGGCGCGGCGCCCGGCAACCTGTCCCTCGCGAAACGAGAACGAGGGAATTTCCTGTAAGGGCAAGTCCGTCAGCGGCATCAGAATATCGGTTGCACGGGGGCCTTGCAGCGCCAGTTGCGCCACCTCTGCGCTGCGATCGAGCACCTCGGCGCCGGCGCGGTGTTCGCTGACCCACATGAGATCCTTCTCGGTGTTGCCGGCGTTGACGCACAACAGCAGCCGCTCGGGTGTGATCCGGTGCACGATGATGTCGTCGACCACTCCTGCGCTCGGCAGGCACAGGAGCGAGTACTGCGCCTGGCCGTCGCGCAGCCGGCCGACGTCGTTCACCGTCAGCGCCTGACAGGCGGCGAGGGCACGTGGCCCGCGCAGCTCGATCTCGCCCATGTGGCTGACGTCGAACAGCCCGGCGCGCTGGCGCACCGCGTGGTGCTCGGCGATGATGCCGGTGTACTGCACCGGCATCTGCCAGCCCCCGAAATCGACGAACCGCGCTCCCAGCCCCTGGTGCGCGGCAAACAGCGGCGTGCGCTTCATGGGCGAAGCGGAGCTTCGCGTCGATAGTCGATAGTCGGTAGTCGACGGCTCTGGATTACTGAATCTCGCGGAATACCGTGATGCGCCGCCAACCCCGGGCGTTGCCCGAGGCTCATGACTTTTCGCCCTTTCAGGGCTCCAGAAAAGCAAGCCCCAAAGTGGCGCCAGCCATCAGCCCAGGGCAGCGCCCTGGGCGAACTGGTCGCGCCGCACGCCGATCTCTTGGCTACCGACTGTCGACGATGGACTATCAACTATCGACTTCTTTCGAGCTGCCGTCGTGCCGTCGTCAGCGTGTTCTTCATCAACATGGCCACCGTCATCGGGCCGACGCCGCCGGGCACCGGGGTGATGAAGGCGGCGCGGGCGCGGGCGCTTGCGAACTCGACGTCACCGACGAGGCGCTTGTCCGGCAAGCGATTGATGCCGACGTCGATGACCACGCTGCCCGGCTTGATCCATTCGCCGCGGACCATCTCGGCGCGGCCGATGGCCGCGACCAGCACGTCAGCGCGACCGATTTCCTCGGCCAGGTTGCGCGTACGCGAGTGGCAAATGGTGAGCGTGGCGTGGCGCTCCAGCAACATGAAAGCGACCGGCTTCCCGACCAGGATACTGCGCCCGGTAACGACCGCGCGCGCCCCCTTCAACTCCACGCCGGTGCTGTCGATGAGATGCATGATGCCGAGCGGGGTGCACGGCCGCAGCCCTTCACGCCCGGCGAACAGGCGCGCCTGGTTGATCGGGTGCAGCCCATCGACGTCTTTGTCCGGATCGATGGCGTCGATCGCGGCTTCAGCGTTAAGGTGCGGCGGCAACGGGAGCTGCACCAGGATGCCGTGGATGTTCGGCTGCTCGTTGAGCTTTTGCACCAGCGCGAGCAGATCGACTTGCGTGGTCGCCGCCGAAAGCTCGTGAGCCTCGGAGAAGATGCCGACTTCCGCGCACGCCTTATGTTTGCTGCGCACGTAACTCGCGGAGGCCGCATTGTCTCCGACCAGCACGGTCGCCAACCCCGGTGCATAGCCGTTCTCGCGTTGGAAAGCGGATACTTCCTGCTGCGCCGCGGCGCGCACCGCACGGGCCGCCGCCGTGCCATCAATGATTTCACCCATATGGTTGCGGCCAATAGACAAAGGTGGGGGGAATGTAAAGACAGGCGCCGGTCGCTTATGGCTTACCGCCAGAACCTCTGACAACGAGCCATAAGCGATAGGCGACTAGCGTCCAGACTTGGGCTCTTTTTCCAGCGCCCTTTTGACGTTGGCCAGGTATCGCTCGACCCCTTCCGCTGCTTCACGCTCGACGAAGGAGCGCACCAGCGTCTGCAACAGCCACGGGATCGGCGTGTCCGGGGCGATCATCTGCCGCAAGGTAATGCGGGTTGCGTCGGCGCCATGCGGGCGTAACCGGATGACCCCACTGACGTCAGTGTTGTCACCTTTTGCCGCGGTGCCTTCAAAGGCAATCTGGTCGACGCCATTGCCCTCATACCTGGCTGTGTAACGGACGACCAAACTGACGGGCCCCGTGGAACGCTCCTGGTAGATGAAGCGATACGTGTGCTCGCCAACTCGTTTGCAGCTGTCCAAGCCAGGGATGCACGGCGACGACCCGACCACGTCCCACAGATACTCGTAGGCGCGCGGCATTGGTACCCGCGCGGTGACTGAGCGCTCGCTCTCGGTGGGGAACTTTGCCAACGAACCTCCATTGACGTGACCGCCGTCACGCCAGTCGGGCTGACCGTACACAAAGTCGGCGGATGTCGTCAAGCACGGCTCGCAGGTCGCGGCTGGCTGATGGCTTGTCATTCAGCCCCCATTTCGGGAGTTCGGGCCATATGCGATAGGCCACGAGCCAACTCGCCTCTTGCACCAGCCGGCCATGTCACGCACGCCGGGGTCGCCGAAGCCTTCGGCTTGGAACACACGCCGGTCGAGGAACTGCTTTAGCTGATCGCGGATCAGAGCCGAGGAATAGAATCCCTCGGCTCAAACAACGAAGCCCGGAGAGGCCAGGCTGCAGAGCACGCGGGTAGCCGGCTTCGAGCCGGCTTGGCTGTGTGAGCCGGGGGATTCATTCCCCGGCGCAGGCTGGTCTGCAGGGACGTCGGCTCGGTGGGAGAAAGAACCCAGCGCTGGCGTCAGCACGATTTTGCGACTTTCGTCGTACCCTTTCCCTGCTTCGCCGCTGCACGCACGGTGAGTACCGGGCAGGAGGCGGTGCGCACGACCTTCTCCGCCACGCTGCCCATGAACATGTGTGCCAGACCGGTGCGCCCGTGCGTGGCCATGATAATCAGATTGACGTGCTGGCGCTTGGCGGTGTCAGTGATCTGTTGCGGTGGCGAGCCGCTCTTGATCAGGGCGCGGAAGCGCTGCCCCTTCTTTTCCAGATCGGCGCCGATGCGCGCGAGTTGCTGCTCGCCCAAGCGGCGTTGTTCCTCGATGAGCATCGCCACGTTCGCGTCTACCGCATACGGGTCCGTCGGTGTCGCGTAGTAGATGGGCTCGACGACGTACAGCAGCAAGAGCTCGGCGCCAAAGGGCTGGGCGAACTCGGCGGCATAGGTGACGGCGTTGAGTGAGTCCTTGGAGAAATCCACGGGAACGAGTATCCGCTTGACCAACATACACCAGCTCCTCCTGCAAGCGGGCGCGATACTATGTGATCGCGATCGGCAAGGCAAAAGAGGCCGGGGTGGAAACGACGCTTCGACTCGGGGCGGCGTTGAAGCAGCCTCCGGTGGCGCCTGAGCGTCGATGGTCTGATGATAATACGGAGAAGAATCTCGCGCGGCGACCGCCGCGGTTTCCGCCCGTCTGCCTACAACAGCCCGAGCACCTCGCGCAGGTCAGCGATGCGGCGTTCGGGATCGCTGGTGTTGGCGGCGCGATCTATGAGGAGCGCCCGCAGACCCGCGGCCTCGGCGCCCTCGACATCGAGCGTTTCGCTGTCGCCGACGTGGAGAGCTTCAGCAGCTGAGACGCCGATATGTTCGAGGGCGATCGCGAAGATCTGGGGATCAGGTTTGGCGCAGCCGGCTTGACTAGACATGACCACCGCATCGAAGAACCGGGCGATCCCGAGACCCTCACAAATCTGCGTCAGCCGGCTGTCGAAATTCGAGACGATCGCCAGCCGCAGGTTGCGTGCGCACATGCCGCTCAGCGCCGGAATCACATCGGGGAACAGCTCCCAACTGTCGGCGCGCGCGAAGTAACTGAAGAGATCACTGAAGAACGTCTCGAAACTATCGAAGCGGAAACCGGTGAACGCGGCGCTCACCACCTCCCGCCACCAGGCACGTTCATGCTCCGGAAGATCTTCCTCCGGCACGCCGGGGAAGCACATGGGCGGCATGCTCCGGAACACGGAGCGGAAGCGGCCCTCGATCTCCTCGGCACTCGTAGCTACGCCGTGACGTGCGGCCACAGCGGCATACGCTCGGCCAACGGAGCTGCGTACTCGAAACAGAGTGCCGGCGGCATCGAAGAACACCGCTTTGATGGGGAGAGGGTACGAGGGTTCAAGGGTACGAGGGTTCAAGGGTTTAAGAATTTGGTCGCTCAGCTCTCTTCGCCATGAAATGGGGTTTGCCAGAACTGGATCAAGACGCCGTGAGCGCTGCGCGGCGAGATAAAAGCGGTCTTGATCTCGTCGCTGAAATCCGTCCGGTCGACAATGCGCACGCCGTCGGCTTCGAGTTGCGCGAGCAACGGGTCCAACCGGTCGACATCCACCGAGATGTGGTGCAGGCCCTCACCGCGGCGCTCGAGGAAACGGCTGACGAACCCGGGCGGCTGGTCCGGCTGCTCGGCAAGCAGCTCAATCTTGTAACCGTTGAGGAGGAAGTTGCTGAAGAAGAACGTGCCGTCGTACCCCGGATGCGGCGCACGCCCCCAGCGCACCGGGAAATAGCGGCGGAAGAAGTTCATCGCGGTGTCGATGTGGCGCACCGCGATAGCGACGTGGTCCACACGCATGTTCACCACCGCGCCGGAACGCAAGCGCAATGGCGCGGTGCGTGGCCGCTCCGGCTCGGTGATCTGCGGCGTCTGCCAGAACTGAACGAGCACGCCGTGGGCGCTGCGGGGCGAGATGAAAGCCGTCATGTCGCCGTCGCCGGCGGTGGAGCGGTCGACGATGCGGATGCCGTCGGCCTCGAGGTGCTCCAGCAGCGGCTGCAGCTGGGTGACCTCCAGCGACATGTGATGCAAGCCCTCGCCGTGCTTATCAATGAAGCGCCGCACGAAGCTGTGCGCACGCGTGGGCTCGATCAGTTCGAGCTTGAACTGGCCGATGTAGAAGTCGCACCAGTTGAAGTCATCGCTATAGCCGCGGCGTTTCTCAACTCGCATTTCGAGGGGAAAGGCGCTGCGAAAGAACGCCAATGCGGTGTCGATCTCGTTGACGGCAACGGAGACGTGATCGACGCGCATGTCTACCCGCTTGATCATGCGCCATCCGTTAGCAGCGACCCGCCATTGATGGAAGAGTCGCAGTCCTCAGCGCCGCGGCATGCCGAAACGGACGAGAGCAAGCAAAATGGGTTCCCCTTTCTCTTGACCCCATTTGTTCGACGGATCTCTGAAACAGCTGAGCTACTGGGAAATCCTTGAGCGGGTCGGGGAAATCCCCAGGTTTGCATCCCATGGCGACGCAGGTCACAATTGAGAATGGGCGGCGTAGGTGTAGCGGGAGTAAGGCTGTCGTGGCGTTTTTCCCCACAGGCGGAGGCGTTGCAACTGTCTCTCCTCTTGCTCGTTACTGCCTATTGACAGTGGGTTCGGGGATCGTTATACGGCAACCGTGTAGCGGTCCGGTCTAGCAGATTCAGAGCTCGGCCGGATTTTTTTATGCGACCCGCGCTGGCGTGGGCGCGCCAGCCAAGATGATTCCCTGCGGAGGATCAAGATGACGGAGAAGAAGTCCAAGACGGCCGAGAAGACAGGAGTGCAGCAGACGAAGCATTTGTGCCCCAGTTGCGGGACGGAGAGCAAGGTGACGTATCTCACCGGGTTCGGGCGGCGTGGCTTCTTCTGGGTGTGTGAGAAGAACTGCGGGTACACGGAACGGACGCGGTAACAGCTTTCAGGAGAGGTCATGGGGCGGACACCGAAGAAGCAAAAGGCAAAGAAGGGTTCGCACATTTTCGAGGACGACGTCACCGGCGACGCCGACGAAGAAGGGGATCTGCCCAAAGACGAGGCGGGTCGTCGCAAGATCAAGCGCCAGTATGAAGATCTCCTCGGCATCCGAGTAGAGAAGCTCAAGGGCCGCATTCTCAACCGCGAGCGGATCAACAAGACCATCGACGGCGTCTATTTCATCTGTGCGGAGTGCAAGAAGGTCTGCCACAACATGGATGAGGGTCTGGTCGAAGATCCGGAAAACCTCCGCAACCTGTGCGGCGCCTGCGGCAAGGCCAAAGCAAAAGGCAGGCAAGTCGCAGCGTAAGGCCTGCGCGTTACTGGCGCCCTTCGAGACGGCCGCTGAGAAAACGCGGCCTCCTCAGGACGAGCGGTTATCTTCTTGAAACGGCTAAACTCTTTCCGCTCACCCTGAGGAGGCGCCGTCTCTCTGGCGCCGTCTCGAAGGGTGCCGCCTCCGGCGAACGGCGGCACCTGAATCGGCGGCGCGCAATGCCGCAAGTGCGGCGGCGAAATCGGCCGGCAGCGGGCTTCTGATCTCCAGCGGGTGTCCGGTGTCGGGATGCACGAGTGAGAGCCTCGAGGCATGCAAGAGCTGGCGTGTCGCGTGAGCTTCCTGACGCCCGTAGAGCCGGTCCCCGATCACGGGATGCCCCACTGAGGCGAGGTGCACCCGGATCTGGTGCATGACGCCGGTGGGGATCTCCACCAGCAATAGCGTCGCGCTTCGCAAACGCTCGAGCGGGCGGAAGTAGGTCACCGCAATGCGAGCGTGCCGGTCTTGGCCAGACGTCGTCAAGGTTTTCATCCTGTGCGGATGGCGAGGATCGTGCCTAATGGGCGTGCGCACCACCCCTGGAGCCGGTACGGCGCCCTCGACCAGCGCCAGATACTCCTTGATCACCTCGTGCCGCGAAAACTGTTGGCGTAACGACCGGTAGGCCTCGGCTGTGCGCGCCGCCAGTAAGACGCCGGAGGTGTCAGTGTCCAGTCGGTGCACGATGCCCGCTTCACGGTCGCTCGTGCCGACCGCCGCCATTGCGGGATCGTGCGCGAGGAGGAAGTTCGCCACTGTCCGGGTTTCCCGCGCCCGCAGAGCCTGCGACGGCATCCCTGCGGGTTTGTCGACCGCGATCAGCACGGCGTCTTCGAACAGGATAGGGATCGCCAGCTGCGGGTTGGGCGGCAGCGCAGGCGGCACAACAACATCCTCCCCCACTTCCACGACATCGTTGCTCCTGACTAGATCGCCTTTGCGGGCCTGTCGCCCGTTCACGCGCACCTCGCCTGCCGCAATGGCGCGCTGTGCAAGGCGGCGGGAGCAGCACGGCAGCCGCTGTGCCAGGAAAACGTCGAGCCGTGCCGGCTCAGCGGCAGGCGGAACCGTGATTGATTGCACGGGCGTGGTCCCAGCTCAGTTGCTTGAGATGCTGATCCGCCGCCAGCCTTCGATCTGACGGAGAAACCCGGCGAATGGATCTTCTCCAGGTGAGAGCGCAAAATATGCCTTACGCAAGTAATCCAAGGCTCCGGAGTAGAATTCAAAGTTCTTCGACAATTCCTGGAACAAGAGAAAACCAGTCCGATAGAGCGACAGATCGAGTTCCGACACCGCCCAGTAGGCACGCCGGCCTTCCTCCAGGTAGTAGTCCAGATAGCCGCCCCGCCTGACGTAGCTGCGGAACAAACCGCTCATGAACAGGGTGTAGTCGCCGATGTACTTCCGCACGCCACGCTCCCATTCGATGCGGGAGCGTCCCGCTGGCATCACCATCGCCTCGCTCAGCATCTCCACCACGCTGTCGATCGCGTTGCCTTGAATGGAGCGCAGGCGGTACAGGTTGTCGGCGCGTGCAAACCCGCTCAGAACGTCGCTCACGTAATCGATGATCTCACGCTCACCCAGCCCCAGCTCCCAGAAGGCGCGGCGGACCATAGGGCTGAAAAACTCCTTCAGGCGACCAGTGCCCATAAAAGAACTATAGACGATGAGGCCAAACAGCGGCAATGGAGTGCAACCAGCCGCACTTCGAACTACCGCACGCGCGCTGTCGTGCAGCGTCCCTCGTCCTTGCATTCAGGACGAATCGGTGTTGAATCCCGGACGATGAATTGCTGGCGGCGCGCGAGATGACTACGAGTACGCCAACAGACACGAGCGTCGGTCTGACCGATCTCGAAGCTCGTGAGCGACTGCAAACGGAGGGTTTCAACGAGCTGCCGTCCGATCGCCACCTTGGTCTGCTCGGCAGCCTTTCCGAGGTTTTACGCGAGCCGATGTTCCTGCTGCTGGTCGCCTGCGGGATCATCTACGTCTTCCTTGGCGATCTCGAAGAGGCGCTGATCCTACTCGGCTTTGTCTTCCTCGTTGCCGGTATCACGCTGTACCAAGAGCGCAAGACGGAGCGCGCCATTGCAGCGCTGCGCGATCTCACGAGTCCCCGCGCACTGGTTATCCGTGATGGCGTGAGACGGCGCATCGCCGGCCGCGAAGTGGTTCGCGGGGATGCCTTGGTGTTGTCCGAAGGTGACCGGGTCGCCGCCGATGGCGCGCTGGTGTCCTGTGTCAACTTGTCCACAGACGAGTCACTGCTGACGGGAGAGTCGGTGCCCGTGCGCAAGACGGTCTGGGACGGCGTGACACCGATGGGCCGTCCGGGGGGCGATGGCCAGCCGTTCGTCTTCGCCGGTACGCTGGTCACTCACGGGCAAGGCATAGCCGTGGTCCAACGCACCGCCGCGAGTACCGAGATGGGCGCGATCGGCAAGGCTCTGCGGACGGTGGCACCCGAGCGCAGCGCGCTGCAGCGCGAAACCGGTCGGCTGGTGCGCTGGCTTGCCGGAATCGGTATCGGGATGTGCACGCTGGTTGTGGTTGCCTACGGGCTGACCCGCGCCGACTGGCTCAACGGATTCCTCGCCGGCCTGACCCTGGCGATGGCCATCATGCCGAATGAGTTTCCCGCCGTGCTCGCAGTCTTCTTGGCGCTCGGTGCCTGGCGCATCGCGCAGCAGCGCGTCCTGACCCGCCGGGTTCCGGCGCTCGAGACGCTGGGCGCTGCCACCGTGCTCTGCGTCGATAAGACGGGAACGCTGACCCTCAACCAGATGTCGGTGCAGAAGCTCTGCGTCAGTGACGGGGTCTACGATGTCCCCGCTGACCCGTCGACACCGTTGCCCGAGGCGTTTCACGAATTGGTGGAATTCGGCGTGCTTGCCAGCCAGCGCGATCCGTTCGATCCGATGGAGAAGGCGTTCCACCTGCTCGGCGCACGGCTCGCCGATACTGAGCACCTGCACCCCAGCTGGCTTCTTGTCCGCCAATATCCGCTATCGGACCAGTTGCTGGCGCTGTCGCATGTGTGGCGCTCCCCGGACGGACACGAGTACGTCATCGCCGCGAAGGGCGCACCGGAAGCGATTGCCGACCTCTGCCACTTGACCGCCGCAGAGCAGACGAAGCTGTACGCGCGCGTCGAAGCGATGGCGGCTGAGGGTCTCCGCGTCCTCGGTGTGGCGCGGGCACGCTTTCAGCCCGAGTCGCTACCCGGTGAGCAGCACGACTTCGAGTTCGAGTGTATAGGTCTGGCTGGGCTCGCCGATCCCGTGCGGCCGACTGTGCCGGACGCAGTGCAAGAGTGCTATGCCGCAGGCATCCGCGTGGTGATGATCACCGGCGATCATCCGCACACGGCGCAAAGCGTCGCGCGGCAGATCGGCCTGCGTGCGCCCGACGAGGTGCTCACCGGCGTGGAGCTCGAACAGTTGAGCGATGCCGAGCTGCGGCGGCGCGTCCACACCGCCAATGTCTTCGCCCGCGTGGCCCCGGAGCAAAAGCTGCGGCTGGTCCAGGCGCTGCAAGCGACCGGCGAGGTTGTTGCCATGACCGGCGACGGCGTCAACGACGCGCCGGCGCTCAAGGCGGCCGACATCGGGATCGCTATGGGGGCCCGCGGCACGGACGTGGCGCGTGAGGCGTCCGCGCTCGTCATCCTCGATGACGACTTCTCCTCGATCGTGCACGCCGTGCGCTTTGGCCGCCGAGTGTTCGACAATCTCAAGAATGCAATGGCGTACATTCTCGCCATTCATGTCCCCATCGCTGGGATGTCGCTCGTCCCGGTGCTCTTTCGGCTGCCGCTGGTGCTCCTCCCGGTCCACATCGCGTTCCTGCACCTGATTATCGAGCCGGCATGCTCGGTGGTCTTCGAGGCGGAACCGGAGGATCGGTCGATCATGCACCGCCCGCCGCGCCCGCCCCGGGAGCCGCTGTTCGGCGGGCGACTGGTGGCGCTGAGCCTCCTCCAAGGCGCCAGCGTCCTCCTGATCGTGCTGGCCGTGTTCCTCGTCAGCATGCACTGGGGACAAACGGAAGGCGAGGTTCGCGCTCTCACGTTTACGACGCTGATCGCCGCCAATCTTGCGCTCATCTTCTCGAATCGTTCGTGGCACCACACCATCGTCGAGACGCTGCGGTCGCCGAACCGGGCGCTGTGGTGGGTTGCCGGCGGCGCAATCGTGCTGCTCGCCGGTGTCCTGTACATTCCGGCCCTGCGCGCGCTGTTTCGCTTGGCTGCGCTCCATGGGATGGACATCACCATGTGCCTGCTGGCCGGGCTACTGAGCATCGTCTGGTTCGAGGCCGTCAAAATCATAAACAAGGCCAAGGCTGACTGATCTCCTGTGTCACCGGTTTTGGGTTCCTGTCACCTCACCTGGACAGGTCCTCCTCAACCACTCCCGGCTCTCAGCATCTGGAGCAGCATGCACAAAACTTGCTGTGACGGACATTCATGGGAACTATCGACCGCGAGCTGCTGGTCAAGTGGGGATTCCGGCTCGGCTTCAGTTTGCTCGCCGTATTGTCGGCCTTGATCTTACTGCGCAGCTGAGTGGCCCGCGCTTCTTCTGGATTGCAAATCTAGGCCGCAACTACGCCGGGCTTGTCGGCTACGAGCGGCAGCTCAACGGTGAACGTGGCGCCTCGGCCTCTCCCGCTGCTCTCGGCGCGGATGGTGCCACCGTGCAGTTCCACCAGATGGCGCGCAATCGACAAACCCAGACCGAGGCCGCCCTGCCTTTTCGCGTCGGAACCATTGCCTTGGCGGAACCGCTCGAAGACATACGGCAGAAATTCCGGATCAATTCCCCGGCCCGTATCTCGGACAACGACCTGGGCATGCGATTCGGTGATCTCGAGGTGAACCTCAATGCGCCCCCGCTCGGGAGTGAATTTCACCGCATTCGACAGCAAATTCCAGAACACCTGCTGCAATCGGTGCGCGTCACCCGAGACGAAGGCCACACCGTGACGGACGGCAGTGCGCAACTGGACATGTTTGGCGTCGATTGCTGGTTGCATGGTATCGAGCGCCATTTGGATCGCCTCCGCAACGTTGGTTCGGCATACATTAAGCCGCAGCTGACCGGCTGAGATCCGCGAAACATCCAGCAGATCCTCGACCAGTTGCGATTCCGTTTTCGCATTCGGTTCAATGGTCTCCAGTGCTTGGGCGGACGCCTCCCGGTCCATGCCGTGTGTGCGCAGTATCTGCGTCCAGCCGATTATCGCCGCCAGCGGAGTTCTCAGCTCGTGTGACACGGTGGCAAGGAAGTCATCTTTGATTCGGTTCGCCGCCTCCGCCTCGGCGCGCGCCATCTCGGCGCGCCGGTGATATCTGCGTCTCAGCTCATTGAGAAAACTGATCAGCAGACACACAGCGACAAACTCCACCAGCCTGACGATCACGACCGGGTTGTTCATCTCGAACGAGAACGGCGGTGGAAGATAAAAGCAGAGGAAAGCAACCCCTGTGAGGATGGTCGCGAGCACTCCCGGACCAAAGCCACCGTACCATGAACTGCACATGACGGCACCCAAGAAGATCAACAGCGTGTTCGGCTCGGTCAGCGGGTCGTCGATGAGCAATGTGAAGAGCAGAGCGAGGCCACTCGATACGACAGCAACAGCGTAGAAGCGAAGCGATGAGGACATGCAGCTTATCACACGGGACGGCTCGGCCTGCTGAAGGTGGCCCCAACAACACGCAACCTGCCCTGTTTCTCCGGGATCGAGGAGCAAGGCATGTTCCAGCGGCCGGGAAACTGAGAAAACCATGACCGCTGCCGCCGCACTCCTTACAGCTGAATTCCGATCCGCGTCGGCTGTCACTATCTATTGACAAGATGTCGTCAGTTCCGGACAGTAGTAGTTTCCGGGTGAGGGTTGGTTTCCTGGCTCCAACTAAATGGTTTCCGTTCCCAGGCGAAACTGTCATCTCACCGTGACATCCGGCACACACCCAACCGCTAGCGGTATTCGTGAACGCCAACATGGCGTTCTGGTATGGGCGTTGCACGCCGTTATCCAGGATCACGTATACTAGCCAGGCTTGCGGCATTTGTAGACGCCTCCATGGGTCGCCGGCTTGCGGTCGGAAT
>Ga0315275_10000849_pt1 | contig 25850 bp, 16 predicted proteins | sample YL17G03_0_MG_FD_205557 | JGI IMG/M metagenome (GOLD analysis project Ga0315275, IMG submission 205557) | Sediment microbial communities from Yellowstone Lake, YNP, Wyoming, USA - YL17G03_0 | ecosystem: Environmental > Aquatic > Freshwater > Lake > Sediment | place: USA: Wyoming | collected...
CGAACGTCGTCTTCACGAGCGGGCGCTCTGCGCCGCCTGAGTCGTCAAGGCCGGTCTCGCCGCCGCGTGACAAGCGCATGTGGCTCCAGGTGAGGTGGTCCCTTCGCCGTCGAGCCGCTTGGAGTGGTTCTACGCCGAAATGACCGGTGCATGCGGAAGCAGGTCGTCCGAGGACGCGTGTTGACCTGCGTATGGAGTGGGCTGACGGGCGAGCCGCCGAGATCAACTCGCGACAAATGCCCCGGGAGGTGCCGATCGTGTCCTTTGTGAGAAGCGACGGTCACTACCTCGCGCGCGATGGGAAGCGCTTCTTCCCCATCGGCATCAACTACCTGCCGAGTTACCTCTGCGGGAACCACTTCGCCGATTACCGCGCTGAGCACATTCAGGCGGACCTCGACCGGCTGGCCGAGATGGGCCTCAACAGTGTCCGCGTCGCGGTGTTCTGGGCGGCCTACGAGCCGGAGGAGGGTCACTATGACGAGGGGTTTCTGCGCGCCTTTGGCACCTTCGTGGAGGCCTGCCGCGCTCGCAACTTGATGGTGATGCCGGTGTTCCTGATCGGCACGTGGACCGGCATGTACGACGCGCCCTACTGGAAGCCGCCCGGCATGTACGAGGGAGAGATGGTGGAACTCGAGGCCCGCCACATTGCCTCCTTCGTCCGGCACTTCGCCCATGATCCCGCCATCCTGTGCTGGGATCTCAGCGATGAGCCCTACTATCTCGAAGAGCTGCCTCCGTCGGGAAAGCGGAGGGCCAGTGGCGAGGACACGCCCAGCCGGCAGATCGCCGTGCGATGGGTGGCCCGGCTCGTCGCCGCCATCCGCGAGGTGGACAAGGAGCACCTGATCACGCTGGGCTTCGACCCATATCCGGTCAACACTAACAACGGGTTTGCCCTGGAGGAGATCGCCGAACACCTCGACGTCATGTCATACTGCATCTATCCCTGGACACCGGGTCGCACCGAAGTGGAGCTCATCTCCTATGGGGCCTTTCAGACGCGCTTCTTCGCGGCCGGGAAACCGCCCTTCCTGCATGAGGGCCCCGGAGCGTCCTCCTCATCTGCCTCGGAAGAACTGCTCGCCGATCGGTTCCGGGCCTGGATGTACTCCAGCTTGGCTAACGGCACGATCGGAGTCATGCCCTGGAACTACACGGACTACGAGGAGGAGATCCACAGTCGGTGGCCGCTGGAGGAGGCGCCTCTGGAGCCGAACTTCGGGATCTGCAGGGCTGACCGTTCGCTGAAGCCCCGGGGCGAGGAGTTCCTCAGCTTCGCCGCCGACGTGCGCCGCCTTCCCCTGGACCAACTGACGCTCGACCCGCCGAACGCCGCCCTCGTCTACCCCTACGACTACTACGAGCGGGCCGGCCGGCTGCACGACGCGCTGTGGCGGCAGTTCACGCTCGCCAAGGGGGCCAATCTCAACCTCGATCTCGTTCGCGAGGACCGCCTGCCCGCTGACGCCAAGCTGCTGATCGCTCCCGGCAGCAGATTGCGCCTCTCCACCTGGGCCAAGCTGCGTGACTTCGTCGCTGCCGGCGGACACCTGCTGGGCCTAGTGGGGGAGTTCGACTTCCTGAATCCCCTCTTCGCCGACCTGTTCGGCGTCACGGTTGAGGGGTTCCGGCCCGGCAGCCTGGAGGCAGCCTTCAGCCGTCCCTGGGGCGACCTGGCGGAAGGTCAGACGTGCACCTTCTCGGGTTCGGCCAATCGCCTCTGGGGCCGACCCGCTGGGGCGGAGGTGATCGCCTCCTTCGCGGACGGCTTCCCCTTCTTCCTTAGCAGGGATCTCGGCCGCGGGCGCGCCTCGCTCGCCACGGTTCCCTTCCCCGCGCTCGTAGCTCTTGATGACCCGCGCGGCGAGAGCACACGCGTGGCCCTCGGCATCTTGCGGGGTGCGCGCGACCTGGCCGGTTGCCGGCCGCGGGTAGACACAGACCTGCCCTGGGTGGAAACGGCCCTCTTCCAGTCGCAAGGGAGCGATGACTGGGCGATACTGGTCAACTACGACAGGACTCCCGCAGACGGAACTGTGCGCATCGCGGGAGACTACACCGGTGTCTGCTCCTCCGCCGGTAAGCCGCTGGCTGCAACGAGAGGCGAGGGACGCCTAGGCCTGCCCGTCACCCTCCGGCCTCACGGAGCCGTGCTCTGGCGGCTGTCCCGGACGTAGGCCGGCTCACCGGGTCCGCGCCGCCGGGCCAGCCAAGTCAGAACGTCGTCGTCAGCTCCACGGCCCGCCCCTCTCGGGACGAGTGGTACACCGCCAACATGATCTCCAGCACGTGCCGGGCCCGCTGGCCGCTCAGGACGGGCGCGGCCCCCGTGATCACGCAGTCCACCAGGTGCAGGACACCAACGGCCCAGCCAAAGTCCGGGAGAGCGGCGAACTCCGCCGGGATCGGCACTGCTTCCCACCCACTCGCCCCGTCCCGATGGATCAGCAGCGCCGGGTCCTCCCACCAGTGGTGCACCGCGAGACTGCCGCGCTCGCCGTGGAACTCGACCGCCGGCCCGTGCTGGGCCACGACGCAGAAGCTGGAGTCGAGTATCCCGAAGGTCGCGTTCCCGAAGTCAATCAGCAGCGCGGTGTTGTCCGGTGCCGTTACCTCGATCCGCCTTCCCTTCGCCCCCTCGGCCTGGCTCGTGACTTCCGGGACGGCGATCCCCGCAAGTCCCATCACGCGCGTGGCCGGCCCCAGCGTGTCCACGAGGTAGTCAATGGCGTACACCCCCGTGTCAATCAGGGGCCCAGCGCCCTCCTGGTAGAACCAACTCGGGTCCGAGGTGTAATCCAGCCAGCGCGCGGGGCCGCCCGTCGAGCCGTGGGCAAGGGCGAGCACGACCCGCCCGATGGTCCCCTCTCTCACTAGATGCCGGCCGTACCGCCGCGAGGGCAGCAGGTTGGTGGCCGGCGCGCAGACGAGGGTTACGCCGCGCTTCTCGGCCTCTGCGATAAGCGCGTCCGCCTCCGGCACGGTCGCGGCGAGGGGCTTCTCCTGGTAGAGGTGCTTCCCCGCCTTCAGACACTCCAGGCCCACGGCTGCGTGCCATCGCACCGGAGTCAGGTTGATCACCGCCTCCACTTCGTCGTCTGCCAGCAGCGACCCGAGTTCCTGATAGGCGCGCTTGGCGCCGAACTGCTCCTGCGCGTGCTTCGCTCTGTCCAGGACCGCGTCGCACGTCGCCACCAGCTCGGCTTTCTCCGCGAACCGGGAGAGCGGCGGCAGATAGCTCCGGAACGCCACGTCACCGCACCCGATCACTCCCAAGCGCAGCTTTCGCATCTCTCCTCTGTCCTCCTGACTGCCCCTGGCCCGTAGTGTCCCAAAACCAGTCTGAGGCATCCAGGAGGCCGGGTGTATGTGGTTACTTCGCCGTAGAACCGCGCCAGCCTTGCTCTGACCGACCTCCTGCTGAATCTTGGGCGCTAAGTTCTGGTGGAGGATGAGCCCAGGTGTGCGTGTCGCGCCTGTGAGACCGGGGCTGGGCCGCATAGCGCGGCCGACCTACATGGCGGGCGCGGAAGTGCCGGTATCGGCCCAGTCCATGGTGGGATCGGTGACCTGTCTGCTGTACCACTACCGTCTCCGTCCAGCCTGAAGCCGGAGACAGCTAGAAGTCCCAGTCCGGCCTCGGCTCCGGTAGCTTCAGGCAGCGATCGAGTTCGGCGACAAGCTCCGATGGGCCGGAGAGCTCATCCGTGACCGCGAGGCCGGCGGCCGGCCTCACCCCCAGCCAGAAGCGCGAGAAGGCATTCACGGAGGCGTTGAGGGTCGGCAGCGATGGGTCCGTTCCCCTTTCCGCTCTCGAAGTCTCGCCTAGAGCGATGACGTAGTCGCCGGAAACGCCTTTCCACCCCGATGTCGGCGGCAGGAAGGGCGCAACAGGGTCGGTGAGATGGAGATTGAAGCGAGTTCCGCGGCACGAGTGAGTACGGGCCAGGCAGGCATCGAGATCCAGAATCCGGACCTGCCAGTAGGAGGCAGCGGAGATACGGTTCTCGTAGCGCGACCCCTGTGTAGTCTCGTATTGACGGAGGGGCCGATCGAGCAGATCCTGGAGCTGGATGCCGACCGGCTCGCGCATTCGGACTAAGCGAACCTGATCGGCGAGGCCCTTGACCAGCGCCATCAACTCAAGGAACTGCTCGCCCGTCTGGAAGGCCATCCAGCTGATGTGATAGGGGCCGAATTCGGCGTTCTCGGCGCTGCACCAGAAGTGGTGCGTGAGTTCGCCGCCGGGCCCGTCGCAGTAGCCGAGGCCAAAGCCCTTGTCGGTCCAATAGGCCAGCTCCGTCTGAGTCAGACCGGTACCGGGGTAGTTGACCCCGCCATGGCTGCGGGAGCGAGACAGGCGGGAGGCGTGGATGAGGTCCAAGTCCTCAGCAGATAGGCGCCGGGGGACACGCGGCTTGACACTGATCTTCAGCGCGGCGGGATCGAAGAGGGCGGTGTGCTCATAGCCTCCCGGACCGAAGCCAACGCGGTTATAGAAGCCTTGGTCGAAGACGCAGACGCGGGCGAGGGCCGCGCCGTCCGCGGCATCGGCGGCGAGGGCGTTGGCGAGCGTGCCGCGTGCCAGGCCCTGACGACGCGCCACTCGGCTGGTAGCCACGAGCGTGACCTCGGTGAAGGGGATGTCCGCTTCGAGATAACGCATCGAGCCCGGCGCCGTGGCGACGACACACTCCGGTGAGCCCCCGATATCGGCCACCAGCGCGCGTCCGCAGCCAAGAGTGGGATCGAGAGCGCCCTCTTTCCCCGGCTCAACCCAACCGACCTCGCGGAGAATCCGATAGACAGCCTGCTTGTCCTGGCCAGGATCATAGGGCCGTGCGACCGATCGCTGCGTCATTGGACTGCCTCCTGCCAGGTCGCCTTCGAGGGCAGATAATCGAGGACCTGCCGGGCGGAGCGGATGGTGCGCGCCCGGGCCACAACCAGCGGCCCTTGCCAAGGGTCACGAGAGAGGCCCGCATGGTGACAGAAGTGCCGATATCGGGCCACTGCCGATCCCGCTGACCGTCGACACTCACAGCACCGACACGACGACCGACCCGCGGCGGGATCGCGGACCTCGGCGCAGAACCAATCGGATAGCGGGACGGCGTTGACGGAAGGAATGTGCGGATGAAGCTGCGGCAGTTCAGGGGCGGCCCGGACTATGAGGCTGTCTCCCAGTTCCTGGTCGGTCTCTACAGGCCTGACAGTCGCGACGGCAACTGGTTCCAGCCGGTCTGGGAGTATGCCTACACGCACGGGTGGTTCGATGAGGCAGCTGTCGGCGAGATCGGGCTCTGGGAAGAGGGCGGCCGGATGGTCGCCGTCGCGACTTACGAATCATGCCTGGGGGAAGCGTTCTTCAACGTGCACCCCGACTACGAGCGCCTCAAGCTCGAGATGCTGACCCACGCGGAGCGACACCTGGTCTCTCGGTGCGAGGAGGGCCCGCGGCACCTGAAGGCCTTCGTGAACGACTTCGACGCGGAGTTCGAGGCCGTAGTGGAGGCACGGAGTTACCAGCTGGACCCGACGTCGCACCGGCCCATGTCACAGTTCGTCATCCCCTCCCCCTTTCCGGAGATCCTGGTGCCGGAGGGGTTCCACCTCCAGAGCCTGGCCGACGACAACGACCTGCGCAAGGTGCACCGCGTCCTGCACCGGGGCTTCAACCATCCCGGTGAGCCGCCGGAAGAGGGTCTGGCTGGCCGCGTGAAGATGCAGTCTGGCCCGAACTACCGGCGTGAACTCACCATCGTTGCGGTCGCCTCGAACGGAGACTTCGTCTCCTTTTGTGGGATGTGGTTCGACGCGCTGAACCGGTTCGGCTACGTGGAGCCGGTGGCCACGGATCCCGACTACCGGCGCCGCGGCCTCGGACGGGCCTGCGTGCTCGAAGGCATTCGGCGGTGCGGCGAGCTCGGCGCCACCGTCGCCTATGTGGGCACGGACAAGCCCTTCTACCTTTCCTTTGGGTTCAGGAAGCTCCACACCGCGCGGTGCTGGCGCAAGGAGTGGAATTGACTCGTCAGAGCGCGGGGGCTGTTCGGGCAGAGCGACGGCGGCCTGAGCCCGCGTGCCGCTGTCAGGCGGACACGAAACCGGCTGTAGCAGTCTCTGGCGCCAAGAGGGCGCTCTTCGCGCACTCTGTCCAGGAGCGACCGTGGGTGGGCCCTCAGCATAGGTGCAAGGGCCCCACAAGTGAGATGCGCAGCATGTCCGGCCAGCTACCGGACGTATTCGCCCAGCACCCAACGCAGACGTGCTTCGCTGAGGAGGGTGATCCGAATCAGGATCGCATTGAGGGCGGAACACAAGCCCGGAGCTAGGAGAGGAGGCGAGAATGAAGATCTACATCGGTACCGATCTTGAGGGCATCAGCGGAGTCACCACGTTCGATCAGACACGAAACAGTGACGGGCCGTTGTACCAGAGCGCCCGGCATCTGCTCATGGGCGACATCAACGCCGCGGTACAGGGCTGCCTGGACGGCGGCGCCAGCCACATCTGTGTCATGGACGGGCACGGCCGGCCGCTGAACGTCATTCCCGAGGAGATGCATCCGGGTGCGGACTTCATCTGCGGCTACGGGTCCGGCCTGGCGGCCGAGTTGGACGCGACATTCGCCTGCGGCATCCTGGTCGGATGCCACGCCATGGCACACACCCCAGACGGGGTGCTGTGTCACACTCAGAGCTCGCGCTCAGACTCCCGCTACTGGTACAATGGTCGCGAGTTCGGCGAGATCGGGCAGGAGGCCATGGTCTTCGGCCACTTCGACCTTCCGATCGCCATGGTGACCGGTGACCAGGCGGCGTGTCGTGAAGGCAAGAGGTTCCTCGGCGAAGACGTGGTTACGGTTTCAGTAAAGAAGGGGTATGGCCGCGAGAGCTGCTTGATGGTGCCGCCCGCCCGGGCCCACGATCTGATCCGCGCGGGCGCAGAGGAAGCCATGAGCCGCATTCAGCGCTGCAAACCGTTCAAGATGGAACTACCGATACGCGGCCGGCTCGAGACCCTGGCCGAGTTGCTGCCGGACACGGCCAGCTCGGCCTTGGTTGCCGCCGCGCCGCGCAAGACCATCGAGAAAGTGTTCGACGACCAGTTGCACATCTACAGCTTCTCGTGATCATCCGCTGATCTGGATGCAATGGTCACGCGGGCGTAGGCCCGCCCTGAGAGCAGTTCTTGGTCTGCCAGAGGTGCTTGCAGAGCGGGGATCGGCCGGGGACGAAACCGGCCGTAGCGGCGCCTGGCGCGAAAAGGGCGCCTCGCGCGCCCTGTCGTGCCGCCAACGCGAGTGGCCCCTCGGCATGAGTGGAACGTCCTCACCACTGAGGGACTCAGCATGCCCGGCCGGCTAGGCTCACCGCCGGGAACGGCTTTGGGGCGGTCCTACGGCGAGATGACCGGTACAATGGGTTCCGTCATCTTTCTGCAGAAGTGAGGTGCGGCAATGGGCAGAGGAATCCTGTTGGCGGCGGTGGCTCTCATGGCAGCGACGGCGGCTCTCGCCGCGCCGCAGGTGCTGATCGACACCGACTTCGGCACCCCGGGCAAGCCCTTCTCGGACGTCAATGCCGATAGGGGCAATAGCATCACCGGGTCACTACCGGAGGGCTGGAGCGAGAATTCCGGATGGAAGAGCAAGGTGGTCGCCACCTATACGCCTACGGCCGAAGGCGGGCGCCGCTTCCTGCGCATCCGTCAGACTTCGGGAGATGGGCTGCAGTTCGCCCACGCGCTGCCGGGAATCGAGGAGGAGCCCGGCTACTACCGTCTGAGCTTCACCGCCCGCAGCATCGTCGGCGGCAGCCTTGGCGTGCGCTTCATGGGAGGCCCGTACACGACGGTGTGGTCGGTCGATCCCGGAATGGACGGGCAGTGGCGCGACTACTCCCACGACATCCGGCTCTCGAAGCAGCCGCAGGAACTCGGCCTGTTCTTCTACCTCTCGGGCAACGGCACACTCGACCTGCAGAAGCTGAAGATGATGAAACTCGGCGAGCAGGACCTGATCGAGGAGATCAAGGCCAGGTACCCGGAGGCCGGCACCGGCAATCTGGTGAAGCTCTCGCGATTCCCCCTGGGTCTGCAGAGCGGCTGGGCGATCGACCGCGACTACTCGGACGGCGATGAGGTGCAGGTGAATAGCGACCCGAAGGTGCCCGGCCCCAGCGGTATCCCCGCGCTGCGCATCAATGCACCCGACGGCATACGCATCTACAGCGCCCCGTTCGCCGTGCCTTGGAGCTTTGAGCCGCACGTGCTCAGCCTCGCCGTGCGCGGGGATTGGGATGGGCGGCTGATCGTCGCCGGAGGCAAGGGCGACGTCTGCGGACAGTTGCCAGTCAGGATCAGCGGTGACCAATGGCAGCGCGTCGGACTGACCTTCAGGCCGATCCTGCTCGCCCCGAGCCACCACCTGCAGATCGAGGGCAAGGGCACGCTGTGGATCGACGAGTTGCAGGTCGAGCATGCGGCCAAGGCGACCGCCTACATGCCACAGAATGCCGTCGAGGTATCGCTGGCCTTGCCGCCGTCTGAGGCCGTCTCCGCGCGGGTGTTGTTCGAGGGTGAGCCGCTCCGGATGAACTATGCCATCGTCGGCCCCTGCAATGGCGGGCTGCTGAAGGCCCGGCTGGTGACGCTGTACGGTGATGAGAGGCCGCTGCCCGCGGTGAAGCTCGCGGGAGGCAACCTGCAGACCGGGACGCTGACCTTCCAGGCCTTCAAGCAGCATCCGCTGGGGGCCTACCGCCTCGAGGTCTGGGTGGAGGATACGACGGGCAGGAAGCTGAGCGCGGAAAACGAGGTCGTCTTCTACCGCCTCCATCGCCCGCGCTACTGGGGCAAGGACGCGCCGAACTCATTCTTCGGGACCCACTCCCTTTCGACCAATCGGCACTTGGAGATGGCCAAGGCCATAGGATGCAACTGGATGCGCCTGCACGACGCGGGCACCGAGTACATCGGTTGGTCATTCCTGGAGCCCGAGAAGGGCAAGTGGCAGTTCCGCGACGCCGACCTGCAGCGCTATCGCGACCACCACCTCAAGATCCTGGGACTGCTGTCCACCAGCCCCGGCTGGGCGAGCAACTGGGGCAAGCCCGCGACCGACTACTTCGACCGCTACCTCGAGCCACTAGACATGGGCGACTGGGCCAACGCGGTGCGGACCATCGTGGCGCGCTACCGCAACATGATCGACAGCTACGAGATCTGGAATGAACCGTGGGGCACTTCGTTCTGGTACCTGAAGTGGGATGAGAAACATGGCGCCACCTGGGACGACCATTTCATCCGCAGCGACACAGCCGCGATCGACTACGCTCTGCTGCAGAAAGTGGCCTATGCCGCCGCGCACGAGGTCTTCCCGAGCGTGACCATCGTGGGCTTCAACACCTACGGCGCGGAGAATGGGACGAAGTGGACCAAGGAGGTCATGGAGAACGGCGGCCTGGACACCTGTGATGCCATCTCCTACCACCACTACGAGGGGACCATGACCGGCTATCCCGGCGATGCCACCGACAAGGCTTACCATGCGGCGATGGCCCCGATCATCGAGAAGGAGGGGCGGGTGCCGAAGCCAGTGTGGATGAGCGAGGGCGCGCCCTTGTCCGGTGACGTGTCCAACGGCTTCTATCGCTACACGCTGCCGTACGAGAATGACAACGACAACTGGCGGATCGCCGACCGGCTGGCGCGCTACCTCGTCAGCCGCCGCGCGACGGGTGAGAAGCACGCGTTCCTGTACACGATGCACGGGATCAGCACCTTCGGCGGCCCGGTGGACTGGACGACGCTCGTCACCGCGGAGGGGTACCTGCATCCCAGCGCCGCCGCGCACAGCGCGCTGGCGTGGCTGACGGAAGATACCGACTTCGTGAAGCGTGTAACGTTGGCCGATGGCGTGTACGCCTATCTCTTCAGTGGGCCCGCGCAGTCCGTTGCGGCGATCACCAGTGCTGCCTTGCACGCCGGATACAACCTGCCAAAGTCGCCTGAGGTGCAGCTATGTGATCTCTTCGGCAACCCGCTTGCCGCAGGAACGGCCATCGACGACCACGTGAGCTATGTGGTGTCCACGCAGGGGCTGGCGAAGCTGCAGGCGGCCTTGGGCGTGCAGTAAGCGCCTATGAGGACACGCGGATGGAAGATGCACGTCCGCGAGGAGGAGACCATGTCCTTGTTACGCGGGCATAGAACCGCCCAGACTGGCGTTTCTCGACTATTGACTGCTCCCCCAGTGGCAGCGCGGGCGTACGGCGGCGGGCGCTGTCCGCGGGGGCCCATGCTTCGCTTGGCCGAAGCCTGCAAGGCAGGTTCCGTCGCCCCCTGACACCCACAGAGGGGCTTGGGTGAGGCCATGGAACCCCCTGCAGGGCGAAGGGACGGTCGCTACGGTACGGCCAGACGGGAGGCAGGCAATGGGCAAGTCGCGTCGAGGCACGGGACGGCGGAGGAATCAGGGGAAGGGCGAGGCCCAGCCGCTCATGGCGGCGAGCGTCGCGCCCCTCCCGGACGGCGTGAGGGCCGTGTGGGATCTGGCCAGGGCTTCCCGGGAGTCCACCCCTACCCGCGGGCGAGTCTGCATCAACGGCCTCTGGCGCTGGCGGCCGGCCGGGGACGCCTCGGAAAGCGTGCCGGGTGACGCCTGGGGGCACTTCAGGGTACCGGGGTCCTGGCCGGGCATCACCAGCTACATGCAGAAGGACAGCCAGACGCTGCACGCCCACCCCGACTGGCAGGACGAGGACCTGACGGGAGTCAACGCGGCCTGGTACCAGCGAGAGGTGACCGTGCCCGAGGAGTGGGCCGGGCGTCACCTGATGCTCTCAGTGGAGTACCTCAACTCCTACGCCGCCCTCTACGTGGATGGCGCGAAGGCCGGCGAACTGCGCTACCCGGCCGGCGATCTGGACCTTACCTCCGTCCTTCAGCCTGGACGCACTCACCTGCTGAGTATGCTCGTCGTGGCACTGCCCCTGCAGGGGGTCATGCTCTCCTACAACGACACCGCCTCCGCGAGGGAGGTCAAGGGCTCGGTGGCCAGGCGCGGGCTGTGCGGAGACGTGTACCTGGCGGGAGCGCCGGCCGGAGCGCGCCTCGGAGACGTGAGGGTGGACACATCGGTGCGCAGGGACGAGATCACCGTGGGTGCAACCCTGGAATGCCTGGCTCCGGATCGGGAGTACGCGCTGCGCGCGGAGGTGACGGACCAGGGCCGGTGCGTGCACACGATGGAGAGTGCGCCCTTCCGGGCGGGCGACATCCAAGAGAGGCGCAGGGCGTTCACCTCCACCTGGAAGCCGGAGAAGCTCTGGGATATCCACACGCCGGAGAACACCTACCACCTTAGCCTATCGCTGCTGGAGGCGGGGAAGGTGGTGGACACGGCCCTTCCCGTACGCTTCGGATACCGCGAGTTGTGGATCGAGGGCCGCGACTTCTACCTCAACGGTACGCGCCTCTACCTGTCCGCCGAACCTTTCGACAATGCCCAAGTGGGCGCGATGGCCTCCTGCTACCAGGGGGCGAAGGAGGCCTTGCAGCGCTTTCAGAGCTTCGGCATCAACCTCGTCTACACGCACAACTACGGCTGCGAGCCCGGAGCGCACCTGGGGTTCGAGGAGATCCTGCGGGCGGCCGATGACGTGGGGATGCTGTTCGCCCTCTCGCAGCCGCATTTCGGGCACTACGACTGGGAGGCTGAGGACGCGGACCTCCACAACGGCTACGCGGCACACGCCGCCTGGTATGTGCGGGTCGCCGGTAGCCACCCCTCCGTGGTGGCCTACTCCACGAGCCACAACGCGACCGGCTACAGCGAAGACATGAACCCCGACCTCATCGACGGCGTCCGGAATCCGCGGGCTGACGAGTGGTCACTCCGGAATGCCAGCCGCGCGCTGCGGGCGGAAGCGATCATCAAGCGCCTGGATCCGGCGCGCATCGTCTACCACCACTCCTCCGGCAACCTGAGCCCGATGCACACCAGCAACTTCTACCCCAACTGGGTTCCCATCCAGGAGATGTCGGACTGGTTCGAGCACTGGGCGACGACGGGAGTGAAACCGCTCTTCACGGTGGAGTTCAGCGCGCCCTTCACCTGGGACTGGGCGATGTACCGCGGCTGGTATCGAGGGAAGCGCGAGTTCGGCAGCGCCATCGTGCCCTGGGAGTTCTGCCAGGTGGAATGGAGCGCCCAGTTCCTGGGCGATCGCGCCTACCAGCTCACCGAGATGGAGAAGGAGAACCTGCGCTGGGAGGCGGGCAAGTTCCGGGAGGGGGTGCCCTGGGGCCGCAATGACTACCCGCATAAGCTCGGCTCGCGGCTCTTCGATGACCGACACACCGTCATCGCCCGGTACCTGACGGACAACTGGCGGGCCTTCCGCACCTGGGGCCTGTCGGCGAACTCGCCTTGGGAGTACAACCACTACTGGCGGCTTCGCGAGGGCGTGCGGCCGGCGCGACGCGAGCTGGAGGTGGACTGGGAGCACCTCCAGCGCCCGGGGATCAGCCCGGACTACGTGGACCAGCAGCCCGACGTGATGGTGCTGGGGTACGAGCGCAGCGATTGGGAGCCGACGGCCGACGCGCAGGCGGTCTATCGCAACAACCTGCCGCTCCTCGCCTACATCGCGGGGAAGCCGGCCAGGTTCACCAGCAAGGACCACAATTCCCACCCCGGCGAGACCGTCGAGAAGCAGGTCGTCATCATCAACAACTCCCGGCGGACGGTGACGTGCGACTGGGAGTGGTGGGTGGACCTGCCGGAGGCGGTCGGCGGCCGCGGGCAAGTCACCCTCCCTACCGGCGAACAGGTGCGCCTGCCGGTCTCGTTCGTGCTGCCCGTGACGGGCCCTGCCAGTCACGTGCTCACAATGAGGGCCGGCTTCAGCACACCGGCCGCATCGCAGGGGCCGCGCCACACTGAGACGCAGGAGGACTCCTTCACGATCCACGTCCTGCCGCGCCGGCCGGTACCCTGTGTCAGTGCCGCGGTCGGGCTGTTCGATCCGGTGGGCGAGACCGCGGCGCTGCTGAAGGAGATGGGCGTACGGTACCGACCCGTGGACGCCGCGGCCGATCTCTCCCCTGAAGAGGTGCTAGTGATTGGCAAGGGCGCACTCACGGTGGAGGGCCCGGGGCCGGACCTGAGCCGGGTGCGCGACGGCCTGAAGGTGATCGCCTTCGAGCAGACCTCGCAGGCGCTCGAAGAGCGGCTGGGCTTCCGCGTGACCGAATACGGGCTGCGGGAGGTCTTCCCGCGGGTGCCGGATCACCCGCTGCTGGCCGGTTTCGCTCCGGAGCACTTCTGCGACTGGCGCGGCGAGGCAACCCTCCTGCCCCCGCGGCTCCAGTACCACACGGATCGCGAGCTGTTCAACGGGGTGCCGACGGTGAAGTGGTGTGGTATTGATGTCACGCGACTGTGGCGCTGCGGCAACCGCGGGAGCGTGGCTTCGGTGCTCATCGAGAAGCCCGCGCGGGGGAGCTTCCTCCCCGCTGTGGACGGCGGCTACAACCTGCAATACAGCCCTCTTCTGGAGTACCGGGAAGGACGGGGCATGGTGCTTCTCTGCCAGATGGACGTGACGGGCCGGACAGAGCGGGAGCCGGCGGCGGAGGCGCTGACCGCGAATCTCCTCACCTACGCCGGGGCCTGGCAGCCGGCGCCCCTCCGGAAGGCCGTCTACGTCGGCGACGACGCCGGGCGTCGCCATCTCGAAGCGGCCGGGGTCAGCCTCGACTCCCACGCGGGAGGCGCACCGACCGCTGACCAGGTGCTGGTGGTCGGGCCCGGGGGCGGCCGGCGACTGGCAAGCAGTGCGGACGCCCTTCGCGCCTGGGTTGCCTCGGGCGGGCGTGTGCTGGCGATCGGCCTGGATGAGGAAGGCGCGAAGGGCTTCCTGCCCTTCCGGGTCAGCACCAAGACGGCAGAGCACATCGGGACCTGGTTCGAGCCCTTTGGCGCCGCCTCGTCTCTGGCGGGGATCGGACCGGCGGAGGTGCTTATCCGCGACCCGCGGGTGGTGCCCCTCCTCTCCGGTGGCGCCACGGTCGTGGGCAACGGCGTGCTCGGCACAGAGGAGGGTGCGCAGGTCGTGTTCTGCCAACTCGCTCCCTGGGAGTTCGACTGGCGACAGTTGGATCGCGATGCCGAGGCGGTGCCGCTGATGAACCTCAAGCGCACGTACCGGCGGGCGAGCGTCCTTCTCTCGCGCCTGCTCGCCAACCTGGGAGTCGCCGCCGCCACCCCGCTCCTCGCTCGCTTCGCGCAGCCCGTGTCGGCCGGCGAGCGGCGCTGGCTGGAGGGCTTCTACCTGGACGAGCCCGAGGAATGGGATGACCCCTACCGGTTCTTCCGGTGGTAGGGGAGGGAGGCGGCGCCCTCGAAGCCCACGAGCTGGCCACCGCTGTCTCTGTCGGGGCCCGTGGAGCCGGCCTGTGGATGTCAAATGGCGATGGGACACCTCTGACAGCCCTGTAGGCTTGCCTGTGAATCCTGAGCATTCTGTCATATCGGACCTTGAGACGGCGCTTCCGCGCGCCGTTCCCTTTCTAGGAGTGTATCTGCGTGGAGGTCTTGCGGGCTGCCATTTCCTTGACGATCCGATCCATGGTGTTGAGTGCCCAGTCTGCTGGTCAGCACCGACTGGTGTTCCTGCAGCGGGCCGTCGCCGCCGGGGAGGAGGTGGGAGAGCTGGCGCGACTGCGCGACGAAAACCGCCGGCTGAACTCTGAGCTTCGGCTGCTCAAGGACCGGTTCAGTGAGGCCCCTACTCGGAAGCGCTACACCCCGATGCAGCGGCTCCGAGTGCTCTGGCACATGGCGTATTGCGGGATTCCGAGGAGCTGGGTGGCCGAGCACTTCCTGATCGCCCGGTCAACACTCTACCGGTGGTGGCACGCAGCCGAGCGAGGTGATCTGGGCGAAAAGAAGGCACGAACGGAGAGCCCGAGGAAGACGCCGGCCCAACTTGCCCGGATGATCTGGGACATCCTCGAGGCGAATCCGTACGTCGGACGGGACCGGATCGCCAACACCGTCTGGTTGCTGGGGGTGTTCGTGGCCGCCTCGACCGTGAGGAACGTACTCCTGCAGCCCAAGCCGAAGAGCGCACCGGCCGCAGCGAAGGCCCAGGAGGCGCCCGTGAAGCCCCGAGAGATTGTGGCCCGCTACCCCAACCACGTCTGGAGTGTGGACCGGACGCGGGTGCTCCGCTGGGGAATCTGGCCCACCTGGGTCTTGGTGGTGATCGATCACTTCTCTCGTAGGGTCATGGCATGCTGCCCACTGGAAGGCCCCAACGCCGGCTGGGTGGTGGGCGCAATGGAGGAGGCCTTCCTGCGCCACGGAGCGCCCAAGCACATCATCAGTGACCAGGAGAAAGTGTTCATCTCCGACGCCTTCCAGGAGTTGCTGATCCCGTGGGATGTGAAGCAGCGGTTCGGTGCGGTCGGCAAGCATGGGTCCATCGCGGTCGCCGAGCGGGTTATCCTCACTCTGAAGTACGAATGGCTCAGGCGCGTCCCCGTCATCCGCGGGCTGGATCATCTGGAGCGACTGCTGCAGGACTTTGAGATCTACTACAACGAGTACCGCGGCCACACAACACTGGGCGGCGCAGTCCCCTCGGTCATCCATCGCGGCGAGCAGTGGACCAAACCGGAGAAGTCAGCCAAGGCTCTGCCGCCGAACATCGAGCGACGCGTCTTCGCCGATACCCGGATCACCGCGTACCGACTCGCCGCCTAGTCTGTCCGCCCGCTCGAATCTGCTTCGCTTCCGCGTCCAGTGCGCATCATCGCGCCTCCGCGCCCTCCCTCCTTAGCCCCGGATGATCCGGCCGCCCATTCGTGTCCCGTCTGCTGTGGCCACGCTCCCGCGCGCGGTGCCGATCACCGGCTCATGCCTCTGCTCTGGGCGCCATACCTGGCGTCCCAACCTGACTTGACACAGACATTGTCTCCTTGTTGAGGCCAAAGTAAAGGGCGAACTCCCATCACCTGCCTGGGCTGCCAGGGAACCGATGAGAGTTTGCCTCTCAGATCGCAAGGAGGTCCCGCTGCGCCGGGATTCGCGAGAACGGCCGACGAAGCAGGATCACCCCTCCTGGTTGCCCAGGCAGGTTAGATCCCGCTCAGTCGGCCCTCTTGGGTTACGCTTTGCCCCGTATGCGTGAGCTACGGCGCGAGCAGAGCGAGCATGTTATGCAGTTGACGGTCGCTGCACCAGCCGCGTCAGCGTCCGCCCAGTGGTAACGGACCGTGGCGGGCGGGTTGACGTGTCCCGCCCACGTGTGCGACCAGCAACGCGTGCGCCTGAGCCTGTGACGCCGGCAATGCGTAAGTGGCGCCCATACGTTGGCCGGCCGGCTGGCCGGTTTCCTTGTAGCCGAAGAGAGAGCGAGTTGTCAAGCGCGATTTGCACATGGCGACCATAGTGTCGAGCTTCATCATCCGGTCACCCTCTTACAGGCGTCGGTCACCCAACATGTCACGCCACGCGATCCCTACCGCGCCGGGACTGAGAGCGTCGCCCGGCGAGGGGTGACATGGCCTACCCAAGATCCCCAGACCACCGGCGAGATCGAGCCAGTACAGCGCACGGTGGAGGACGAGGCGGAGCTTCTGACCCACCTGAGCCCGGGAGAACTGGCCGCGGGCGATCCCGTCACCTCAATCGCCGGTGCTCGTGATCGGTCCCTTGCCCATATCCATCACCAGCGAGTGGAAGTGGACCTGGAAGAACTCCTGGAAGGCCTTGTACGAGCGATCCCTGGGCCAGTAGGCTTCATCAGTACACCAGGCATAGAGCCCTTCCTCAAACAGGATGCGGTAGTGCTTCCGCAGCCAGGCCTCAGGGCCGAAGTCCATCTCAGGGATGAGGAAGACCGTGCTCTCATCGTCTCTCATCTCACCGAGGATCAGCTTGGGACCCTCCCCGCAGCTGTTGGCCCACTCGACGTAGGCCTGGGTCGGCTGCAGTACCAGGGCTGCTCTGTTCACCACGGGGAGGTCAGAACTGCTGAGATGCGTATCAGCGCCACTCACCCAACCCCTCCTTCATCTCCACAAGAGTCTTGGGCTGACACGCCATCAGCCAGACTGTTGCTCACGGCGCGCCATAGTCCTCAAGCAGGGCGCCCCCGACGGCGGCCTACTTCCCCTGTAACCACCTGCGCCCGGACTCACTGATCTGCCACAGCCCGCCCGCGCAGCGCGTCGACGGTAGCCTTAGCACCAGTACGCACAACCGCATCTTCGGGTCACCCGCCAGCTCTCAGCCAGACCAGGTCAGGACCCAGGTGCACCGCCCACAGGTCCTGCACCGTATAACCGACCGTCGAGTCAGATGAGCACAGCGGCCGCTCAGCGGAGTCCCATCGCCATCTGACATGGGCACTGAGGGTCTCGGACGACGAACGGGACGAGGCGAATCCAGCGGCGGCCACTGCCGTGGCCTGGCGTTCGGACATGCCGGCCCGACGACGGATCGCCTTGCTTGTCAGTTCGCCACCGGTGCGCCCCCGCCACTAAGCAGGCTCCCTGCGCGCAGGCGGATTCGCTCCCACTCCTCCGGATCGTTGCGCCAGATCCGGCGGTTCCCGACCGATGATGCTCCGAAGGGCACCGCATGGATAACAGAGTCCACCAGTGCATCCGCCTCAGCCTCCCGGCCGGCTTCGCGCAGGAGCCAGAAGTACTCGTAGTCCTGGAAGCCACGCCGGTGGGCCTTCAGCCGAATGCTTGGGATCGGTTCGGAGCGGCCGATCGCCTCGCCGCGGTAGATCAGTAGACCTGAGCCGTTGTAGGAAACCCTGTCGCCGTCGGCTTTGTAGTTCTCCGCCTCATGCCAGGCGGCGTCCGCGTTCCAGTCGAACTCCCACTCGCAGTAGCCACACCGGTGCTTCCAAGCCGCCCAGCCCACGCCTCGGCAAGTGAAGAGGTCGAGGTCTAGGAAAGTGTTGGACCCGCAGCCCGCATTGGCCTGCTCCTCGTAGATCATCGGCCCGTAGAACCACGCCTCGGTGCCTCGTTCGCGGAAGTAGCGCACCTTCTCGGCATCAAAGTCCACCGTGTGGCAGACCCACAGGTCTACGTAGGGGCTGAGTTGCCCCATCGCCTCCCGGGAATAGCCGCCGTCGATGCGATTCAGGAACCAGTGCTCGCCCATCCCCTCGCGCAGCAGCTTGCAGTAGTACACCATCTTGTCATACGCGGCCTGGTTATACGATTCGTCTAGTCCGTCGAGGAAGACGATCTTGCCCACGCGACGCCAGTGCGGGTCGGCGTCGAAGTGCTCCCGGAACTGGCGCGCCGTCTCCACCCAGACCTGCTCGAACTCACGGGTCGGCCCACCCTCAGGCTGGGGCGCGGGCCAGGCGCGCCCACGGTTGCTGCCTCGCTCGCAATCGAATGGGAGGATAAGATGGTCGACGGGGAGTCCGGCGCCCGGCCCCCAGTAGCCCTGCCCGCCGGTAAACGCGGAACCATCCAGGCAGCGGCGCAGTCGGCCGTCGTAGTCGCTCCAGTCAATGCGCACCTGCGCTCCGTCGGTCCTCAGCTTCGGCCGATAGTAGACCACTCCCGGCTGGAAGCGGTGCTGCCGCGCCAACTGGTAGTATCGCATCTCTAGTTCGGGCCGCATACCCGCGAGGGAGTTGTTGTAGATGTCGCCACGGCAATGGATCTCGTCGGGCAAGGCGAAGCCCCACACCGCCAACTCGACTGGGACCTCGCGGCGGCCGCCAGGCCAGGAGACAGTGATTAGGCCGCGGTAGTCACCCGATGGGGTCCCGTGTGGCACATAGAGGTCCACCCAGACGGTCTGGTTGCGCTGGCCTGGGATGCCGTTCTCAGCACCGGGCAGGCCGAACACCACTGGCTCGCCCGGTGCCACTGGGACCAGCGCATCGGGATACCAACCCGCGCCGAGGGAGGACTTGGCGTAGCCATAGGACGGCCTCTTCACCTTCACATACCAGGCGCGGAAGAGTGCCACGCTCCGCCCATCCAGCTTCGCGCCGCTGGGGCCGAGGAGGTGATCGAAGGCAACCCGGACATCGCTGGCGGGTTCCAGCGAACTCACGACCACCTGAAAGGAGACAAACTCGTTGCGGGCCGCGTGAAGTGTTACCCGGCTGCCGTCCCAAATCAGATTGTGCTGCTGGTACGCCCCGGTCGGGTAGTCCGGTTGTATGTCTGGGCGGTCCTCGAAGTACCGAGCCGTCTCAGGGTTAACACGGACGCCATCGTTCGTTACCCAGATGTGGAGGGAGTCCCCCATCTGCTCTCCGTCCCCTTCCTGTGCCGTGGCCAGCCCCAGCAGTGAGCCTGAGGCGGCTAGCGTACCGGCACCCATTAGGCGCAGGAACTCACGCCGGCCTATCGCACTGCCCATCGTGCTCTCCTGGCGTCGTGCCCTTCCGCCCAGGCGGGAGGCCGACTCGCCGGCTTCTGGATGAGGCCAGTGGTTCTGCGTCGCCTGACGAGAGCCCCTCTGTCTATGTCATCCCCCCGTGGAGCGGGCTTCCGGCCACCCCCGACTACAGCTACCCCCTCGGGTGGGAGTTGTGCGGACCGGGGCCGTGCTCAGGCCGGCTCCACAGGCGGTTGACAGCCACAGATGGTCTCGCACGCCCCCACGAAGAAGCGTCCGCCAAGCCCGGTGCAGGCCTCACAGACGGCTACCTCCACGTCTTTGGCCTCGGCGGAATCGAAACCAATGCTCTGAGCCAAAGAGGCCGCTGCCGCTCCGGCGACATGCTCCATGCCCTGGCCATAGGGGATCCGCAGATCAGCACGGCGCCACTTCGACTCACCATGCCGCAGCGTACGCCCTACCTCCCAGGCCCCGGTCTGGAGGCTCCGTGGTCCCCTCCAGTGCGACGGCATCAGCAACCCAGCACCGATCGGGCCGGGTCGCACGGCGTAACTCATGCTGCCACCGGCAGGAAGCTGCAGATGGGGACAGCCACCGGGGATGCTACCCGGCCCCGATTGGCCAACAAACAAGCAAGCATACCGTGGGTTGGGTAGCATCCCCCCGCACCTCCTCCTTGTGACGAAGCAGGACCGCGCCGCCGCTGACGGAAAGAGGGCCGCCAGACTCACGCACACGGAGGCCGCCGACAGTGACGAAGCCCGCCCCGCCAGCGATCCTGACCCCTACGGGGCTACTCGGCGGACTGAAGGCTGACGCCGCCGAAGCGCCCATTCCCGGCGCTACCTGGTACCTGGCCGAGACCGAGAAGGAGGGCCTTTCGTACCGGTTCCCTGCCGGCGCACTGGCCTCCGCGCGCTATCTCACGGCCGACTTCCTGGTTGACGGCAACACCATGGTGGTGTTCGTGCTGGAGCTTCAGGAGGGGGACTCGGGACCGACCTTCGGGTTCATCTTCTCGGCGCTCAACCAGTGCCAGGCGCGCATCCGCATGCCCATGGAAGCAGTGAGTCAGAATCGCTGGCGGTACGAGCGAGAGGGCGCCTGGCTGAAGCCGATGTGCTTCGGCGACCGAGTGGACCTGTCCCAGGTCGATCGCATGCGGATCTTCATCTCGCGCAAGAGCGATCGGCCCGCCAGGTTCTGCCTCACGGCCGTCACCGCCACCGCAGACGAACCGGAGCGACTCACTGAACCCATTCTGCCCAAGGGCCCACTCCTCGATGAACTCGGGCAGAGCACGCTGCACGAGTGGCCGGCCAAGAGCCGCAGCGCCGAGGAAGTGACCGCGCGCCTCACCGCGCAGCTCGCGGCTGCTCCCCAACAGCGCCTCCCCGATGGCTTCTCCCGCTGGGGTGGATGGACGCGGAAGCAGCTCGGGAAGACCGGCTTCTTCCGTCTTCAGGAAGAGGGCGGCCGCTGGTGGCTCGTTGATCCCGACGGATATGCCTTCTGGTCTTCAGGTCTCGACTGCGTTTCGATGAACATCCATTCCGCCTACCAGGGGCTGGAAACCGCACTAGCGTGGCTGCCCGATCCCGACGGCCCCTACGGCGCCGCTTACACACAGGCGCGCGAGGGCAGGCGAGCCATCGACTACCTGCAAGCGAGCTTCATTCGCGCCTTCGGCCCGGGCGAGTACCCTTCCCGGTGGGCCGTGATCGCGCTGGCGGAGCTTCGGCGCCTCGGCTTCAACACGGTGGCGAACTGGTCGGACTGGGAGATCGCCAGGGACGCGGGCTTCCCGTACGTGCGGCCGCTCGATCACCATTGCCGGCACGCGCCGGCGATCTTCCGCGACTTCCCCGATGTGTTTCACCCCGGCTTCGCCAACGACGCGGCCGAGTACGCCGAGCAACTCGAGGAGACGGCCGACGACCCCGCGTTCATCGGCTACTTCCTCATGAACGAGCCCACCTGGGGGTTCGCGAGCGAGAACCCCGCCGCCGGCATGCTATTCAGCAGCCCGGCTTGCCACGCTCGCCGGGCGCTTGCTGATTTCCTGCGCGGTCGCTACAGGACCGAGGCCGCGCTCTCCAGGGCCTGGGGGATCAAGGTGACCTTCGGCGGGGTGGGCGAAGGCGAATGGCGCACGCGCCTCACCGACGCCGCGCAAGTCGACCTCGCGCGGTTCAGCACGGTGATGGTGGCGAAGCTCTTCGGCGACCTGACAAAGGCCTGCCGCCGGGTCGACCCGAACCACCTCAACCTCGGAGCCCGCTACTACACCATCCCGCCGCAGTGGGCGCTCGAGGGGATGAAGTGCTTCGACGTCTTCAGCGTGAACGGCTACACCGAGCGCGTGCGGCCGGAGCTGGCCGATCTCAGCGCGACTGTGGGCCGCCCCATCATGATCGGCGAGTGGCACTTCGGCGCCCTCGATGTCGGCCTCCCCGCCAGCGGGATTGGGCACGTCCGCGACCAGGAAGCGCGGGGCCAGGCCTTCCGCGTCTACCTTGAAGACGCGGCCGCCAAGGCCTGGTGCGTCGGTGCACACTACTTCACGCTCTACGACCAATCGGCCATCGGCCGCTTCGACGGGGAGAACTACAACATCGGCTTCCTTGATGTCTGCAACCGGCCCTACGAACCCCTCGCCCGATCCGCACGAGCCAGCCATGAGCGGCTCTACCGGGTGGCCCTCGGCGAGGCCGAGCCCTATGGCAACGCGCCCGAGTACCGGCCGAAGCTATTCCTGTAGCGAAAGCAGTCGCGCCCTCACGGTCATTGCCAGAGTGCTCCGGCTGTTGTCCCCCCGAAGAACGTCATCCTTGAGACAACCTGCGTGCGTCGAGGCCTTGTGACACCACCCCAAGCGCGAAGGGGGGGCACCGGGCAGGCCCTCGTTGCACCTATCTGGATGGCAGATCTGCACGGGTCCCGGGTTCCCATGTGCCTCTGCCCGCTCGCCGAGCCGGACGCTGTTGCGGCGGTCTCAGTGCTGCGCGACGCACGCAGGCGGTAGAGAGAGATCAGCCCAGCAGTACCGGCGTGGCCCCTGCTGACAGCATCATGAGGGCCCCATTCCTGCTCCCCTCCACGGCGAAGTCCGTCAGGAGCACCTGACCCGTCCCGGCCTGAACGAGTACTCCCTTCCCCGTGATCGCCAGCACTTCGCCCGGCACGGCGCTGCCTCTGAGCGCGCCATAGGGTCTGACGTCCGCGACTTCGGCATCGTTCACTGTCAACATGGCGCCGCCCACGAAGGTGTGAACGGGCTTGGGGGTATTGGTGAAACACCGGATGTGCCCGCGGATAGCCGGAGCCTCGCGCGACCAGCCAATCACACTCCAGTCGAAGCCGGACCGCAGGTAGCTGCCTTCCGACAGGTTCTGCTTCCGGCGAGGCGCGTTCCCAGCCATGATCGCCGGCAGATGCTCTCGGAACATCGCCCAGGCCGCCTCCGACAGCTTCCTGGAGATACTGGCTCCGGTGTCGTCATGCACGATAGGGGTGGAGGCCAGGGCGATGACATCCCCCGAGTCCACGCCTTGGTCCAGGTAATGCAGCGCAGTCCAGGCGGTATCTCGGCCAAGGTAGAGATACCAGAAGGAGGGCGTCATCCCGCGCCCTTCGGGCAGTTTGGAGGGATGGATGTTGACCGCGCCGAGCGGCGGGATCTCCAGCAGCGCCGGCTTGAAGATGGCCGCGTAGTGCATGGACACCAGCAGATCGGGGGCCGCTCTACGGACGAGATCGACGAACTCCGGTGCCGGTTCGGCTACTGCCTCGGCGGGAGGCAGGTAAAGAGGAATGAAGTGCTTCGTGGCTACGCCCACCACTGTCTCCGCCGGCACGTCGCTAGGCCGTGCCGTCGGCGACGTCACGACTCCCACCACGTCGTGTCCCTGGTCGACCAACTCGCCCAGGCAGAGCGCGCCTGTGTAGGCGTTGATGATCGCGAAGACCCGCATCTCACCCTCCCGAAGAAGCCTGGAATCGACCTCGGCTCCCGTCAGGGGCGGTTAGGCATTCGGACCGCTTGCGTGTGTCGGGGCCTGATGATACCGCCATGGGAGGCGTTGCTTCAAGTGCCGAGCCCACGGCCTCGACTCAGGCGGCAAGCTCGTACACGGTGACCCGCTGCTCGCGGAAGTGCCGCAGCCTGTGGCTGTTACGCGGGCATGAGACCGGCATCCGTGGGCTCGAATCGCTCCGTCTGTGCCGACTCCGGTCCAAGAGAGGGTTCACGATGCCACCGCGAGTCGTGCACCAAAGAGCACGAGAGTCAGGCCTGTTGCCTTGGGCGACCTGGCTCGCCCTGGTCTGGGCCGGAGATCGCAGCGCGCGGTTAGTGGTTCCCTACCAGGTTGCTCCCCAGCGCTCCCGCATCGCTATCTCGCTCATCGCCTTGCGCTGCTTAGGGCCGCCTTGATCATCGGGGTATCCCAGGGGCATCAGCTCTACGACTCTTGCCTGGTCCGGTATGCCTAGTAGCTTCTTCACTCTGGCCTCGTCGAAGGCGCCGATCCAGCAGGTCCCAAGCCCTTCTGAAGCGGCCTGAAGGGCGATGTGTTCCAGGGCGATCGCGACATCGATCTGGAAGGAGGGCAGCCCACACGGCATCACTTTCTTGGTGTCGGCCGCGCAGGCCACGATCACCACCGGAGCCTGTCCGACGAAGCTCTGTCCCCTTGCCGCCTCAGCCAGCGCACGGCGGGTAGCTGGCTCCTGCACCACCAAGAAGCGCCACTCCTGGACATTGCTGGCAGAGGGGGCCAGGCGGGCCGCCTCCAACACTCGCTCCAGTTTCTCCGGCTCTACTGGCCGGTCTTGGTACCGCCGCACGCTGCAGCGTTGCTTCACGGCCTCCATCACATCCATTTCTGCCTCCTAGCGGCTCTTGCGTTGCCCACGCGGCAAGCCAGACGATGATTCACCTAGTGGTAGGGATCTCCCTGTACGGACCTGGCAGGGAGATGGTGCCTGCTCGCACAGAGCGGAGCCGGCTGCTCCAGCTAAGCAGGGCCAGGAGCGAGAGGCGCCCTTCAGGGGCGGTAGCCAGGGCGTACCGACCGGCCGACGCCCGCAGAGGGCCGCCACTTGACGACTGCACGCGTAGCGGCCATGATCAACGGCGACGGGTAGCCTGTCCAAGGGCCCGCCGGAAGGTTGTGTCGATGCGCACGCACCGTAGACTGAGAACTGTTGAGCCGTTCCGCTGACGAAGCGCGCGCGCGCCTTCTGGTGTCGGCCATAGCAGCGACCATGCAGTAGACGTGGGCCGCGGGCGCCTTCGGTGTCCGTGGCTCTACTCGCGTTTCCCCATCCTGCCGTTGTCGCGCCGCTCGAGCCGCGGGCCCTCGTCGGTCTGACGGCTCGCCCGCGTCTGGGCCTTCCCTCGGTCTCGGAGGATACCTCCATGCAGAATGCACCGCCTTTAGTCGTACGCGAGATCACCAAGAGATTCCGGCAGAGCCGACGTGAGTCGAGGACGGACGGGAACGCGCGTACGGTGACCGCGCTCTCATCCGTCAGCATAGGCGTCAGCCGCGGCGAGATCTACGGTCTGCTCGGGCCCAACGGCTCCGGCAAGTCGACCCTCGTCCGCATCGTCTCGACGTTGCTCCTTCCTGACGCCGGTTGCGCGGCCGTATTCGGGCTGGACGTGGTGCGAGAGCCGGCGATGGTGCGCCAGCTCATCAACCGGGTGTCCGTGGAGGCGTCTTTCTTCAAGCAACTCTCGCCTGCCGAGAACCTGCTCTACACGGCTCGTCTCTACGGAATGGCGCCAGAGGAGGCGATGCGACGGGCGCGCGAGATGCTTGAGCAGGTCGGCTTCCCGCTGAAGCGGATGAACGACCCAATGGAGGAGTTGTCTCGCGGCCAACTGTACCGGTCAGACGACCGTAGAACCGCCCGAGAGCCGTTCCCGGCGGTCAGCCCAGCCAGCAGGGCATGCTGGAGCTCTCAGTGGCGGGGCCCTTCCACTTATGCTGAGGGCCCGCTCACGCTGGCGAGCGAACAGAGTGCGCGAGGCGCCCTCTTCGCGCCAGGGACCGCTACAGCCGGCGCGATCCCCGGCCGATCCCCTCCGCTATGCAAGCACCGCTAGCAGACCAGGAATTGCTCTCAGGACGGCCCTACGCCCATGTGACCACCACAGCCGGCCTCATGGCGTCGTGGCTGCGGATCAGGTCTGAGGCATGCCCTCAGCTAGGCGAGGAGGAGGCGCTGTTCGTGACGCTGGGGCCGAACCAATGGTCCCGCCTGACAGCTAGAGGGGAGGAGCCAGACCCGCATTCCCGCCCCGCGGGCGAACGCATCAAGACGGACGCGGTGCGGGTGATCCTGAAGCGGGTGGCTGCCAAGGCCGGGGCCGACCCGAAGCTGGTCACGCCCCACCGGCTGCGCCACTACTTCGGCCTGACCTCGG
>Ga0315275_10000850_pt1 | contig 25823 bp, 25 predicted proteins | sample YL17G03_0_MG_FD_205557 | JGI IMG/M metagenome (GOLD analysis project Ga0315275, IMG submission 205557) | Sediment microbial communities from Yellowstone Lake, YNP, Wyoming, USA - YL17G03_0 | ecosystem: Environmental > Aquatic > Freshwater > Lake > Sediment | place: USA: Wyoming | collected...
AATACTTCAATCTGGCATAAAACTTGATATAAGGATTGATATAAGGATTGTAACGGACAAACGATTTGGAGGCTGCTTGATAAGATGGGGATAAACGAATTATTGGAAGAGTTTCAAACAATGATGTCTGCTTCTGATTTTAACGAGGAATATATATTTGGACGTGTGAAGAGGGACATCGGTGAAAGACATAAAGTCATGCTCGTTCTTACAGGTCAGGAAACGGATATGAAAGCGGCAAAATATGTTTTACATGTCACAAGACGAATTAGGGCGGGTATAACTATTTTGTACATTGCGCAGGAAGACACGGAGAATCTTTTACTGAATGAATATCTGATGAAATTACAATCCAAAGGCATAGAGCTACTGGTTATTCCGTCCGCAAGAACTATTCAGGAAACAATTATTAAATTCATAGAGGAGGGTAAAAAACATGATGTCAATTTCGTAGTCATGGATTCACAGGATTTAGGCATCTCTTCATTAACAGATCAAAAAGTTGACATGAAAAATCTGGAAAGGCTGAGATGCCCGCTGGTCTTGGTATCTGAAGCAGTAATGGCATAAATATTATTTTTAAAAAGGAGGATGGTTATGGCACAAAATTATGAAAAACTGAAAAAGAAACCGGTTGGAAAGATGATAGCTTACGGTATAGCGTCTGTAGCACTGTATACAACATTATTAATGAATCAGGGTGCAATCACGGCGCTTTTCACCAGAGGCCTATGGTATGCCGCTTTGCCGATTGCAACGGCTTTTGCGATCTCATTTGTTCACGGCGGCTTCACGAGTTATTTCTGGTCGGTATTAGGAGTGGAAGCGACAAAGAAGTCTCTCCGCACTCGGCCAGAGGAAAAACGCTCTTACGACAGAGAACGCCCGCAGCCGCAGCCGCGCCTGAGAGCAAGATTATAAGGATAGGAGGGGGAAAATGCATAATATACCATTTGAAGCGGCAAACTTCATTGATTTAAATTTAATGAATATACTGTATCTCTTTATCGTCGGGTTTATCGGCGGTCTTGTCAGCGGATTCATCGGATCAGGCGGGGCCTTTGTCCTGACCCCCGCCATGATGAGTTTAGGGGTGCCCGGACTTGTTGCAGTCGCAAGCAATATGTGTCACAAGTTTCCTAAAGCATTGGTCGGCGCTATAAAACGCGCCAAGTACGGTCAGGTGGATGTTAAGCTCGGCATTATATTCGGGATATTTGCGGAAGCCGGCGTTTTTTACGGAGCTAATATTCAGGAAAAAATTAAAGCGGCCTTCGGCGATGCAGGCTCCAACCTGTATGTAAGCGTTGCCTTTGTTCTCGTACTTGCCGTTGTCGGAGGTCTTGTGCTGCGTGATGCGGTGAAGACTTACCGGTCAGGTAACGCATCCGCTGAAGAAAAAGTCGCCCAATTAGCACAGTGGGTGCAGTCCATCAATATACCCGGAACCATGGTCTATTTCAAATGCCTTAAAGCAAGGGTATCCGTGCTTTTCATAATACCGCTTGGTTTTGCGACAGGGATGCTTGCGGCAACTATCGCCGTCGGCGGATTTATCGGCGTTCCTTCAATGATCTATGTGCTCGGCGCGCCCAGCCTGATGGGGTCGGCCACGGAACTCGTTGTCGCGTTTGTCATGGGGCTTGGAGGGTCATTCAAATATGCGCTGCACGGGCTCGTTGATATACGTCTGGCAGGCATCATTCTCGCCGGGTCTCTTTTCGGCATTCAGTTGGGCGCAATCGGAACAACATATGTTAAGCCGTTTGTGATAAAATTAGTTATGGGTGTTATCATGGTAATCGTCCTTTTCAGCAGGGGCTTAATGGTGCCTGTGTATCTCTCGCAATTGGGGCTGATAGAGACATTAACCGACACTACCGTCAAGATACTGAAGAACACCAGCTTTGCAATAATGGCATTCGCCCTTCTGACCGGAGCATTTATTGTCTTGCAGGCAATGTACAAAGGACACAAGGCGGAACGTCAAATGGCTGAAAAAGAAGCAATGGAAATTGCATAAATTACAGAGAGATATGAAGAGGTATATGAAATGGATAAATACAGAAAAATACTTGTAGCCTTTGACGGCTCGGAGTCCGGCACAAATGCCTTACGGGAATCTCTGAAATTTGCAGCAGATGAAAACTGCAAAGTGACTGTTATATCAGTCATCCCTCCCTATGAGGGCGACCTGAGCGCTCTGTGGACAAACAATATCAGGTCTTCCATGGAAAAACAATGTAGTTCCGCCCTTTCAGAGGCCCTGAAAGCCGCACATAAAGAAGGGGTGGCAATTGAAACTGTCTGCGAAGAAGGAGAGATATACGAAAGGATAGTCGACTTTGCCGGCACTGAAAATTATGACCTGATAGTCATGGGGAAAAAAGGGTTGAGTTTAGTCGAAAGGGCACTTGTGGGGAGTGTCACTGCAAGGGTCATAGGCTACAGCAGACAGGATGTGCTTGTTATTCCGGATGGCGCAAAAATATCATGGAAAAAGCTTCTCGTTGCAACCGACGGTTCCGCATACAGTGAAGCCGCCGGCAAGAGTGCAATCGAAATAGCCGGACAAAATAATAGTGAAATAAAAGTCCTTTCGGTTGTTGATGTTACCGTTGAATTCATGATACGGGCGCAGGAAGTCTACGAGGAGTTAGTCACAAAAGCAAAAAGCTTTGCAAATGGCATAAAGGAAAAGGCTTTGTCGGCCGGCGTCAAAGCCGAGTCTCTTGTCAGGGACGGCGAGGTATACAAAGTTATCATTGATACCGCGAAAGAATATCAGGCAGATATGATAGTCATGGGAAGCCTTGGCCGGACGGGCATTAAAAGGCTTCTTATGGGCAGCAACGCGGAAAGGGTCCTCGGCCATGCATCGTTCCCGGTTTTGATAGTCAAACCATAGTGCTTACATACTACGGGAGGGGTCGCAGGCAAGACCCCTCCGCCTCCTTTCAACACTTGCAATAAAATTTGTGTCTGAATCTTGCCCCGTAAAAAATAACCCGGAAGGGTTACACTGCATAATGACAGATTCTACCAAAAATATTTCATTATTGGATGCAATTCAACCTGGATAGAGAACTTTGATCGGTAGATGGGCAAAGCGCACTGCTGCGTTTGTTATTATTCTTAAAAGAGAAAATATTGAAAAGCGGTGGGAAGAGGTATAATAGTTAAATCTCTTTGAACACCATTTACATGTTATTGGAAATCTGAGGTTATGAATTCCTTGTCAAAGAAAAAACCAAATAGCAAAATATTGCAAAGGAGTGTTAAGAAATGCCGATTATCACAATTTCGCGAGGTTCTTATAGCAAAGGAAAAGAGGTAGCAGAGAAAGTAGCTCAAAAATTAAACTATACGTGTATTGCAAGAGATGCGATTATCGAGGCATCAAAAGAATTTAATATTCCGGAAATCAAGCTGATTCGGGCGATTCACGATGCCCCTTCTATTTTGGACAAAATTAACTATTCCAAGGAAAGATATCTGGCCTATTTGCATGTTACCATGTTGGAGCATTTTCAAAAGGACAATGTGGTCTATCATGGTCTCGCCGGCCATTTCTTCATAGAAAATATTTCAAATGTGCTTAAGGTGAGAATTATCGCTGATATGGGAAATCGCGTGAAACTCGAGATGGCGCGTGAGAGCATATCAGAAAGAGAGGCATTGCGTCTCCTGAAAAATGATGACAAGGAGAGGCGTAACTGGTGCAAATATATATACGGAATTGACAAATGGGATCCCAGTCTCTATGATTTGGTCATTCACATTAAAAAGATTACAGTTGAGAATGCAGTAGATCTTATCTGTAATACTGTCAGATTAGAGCAATTCAGAGCAACTGCGGAATCACAAAAAGCTCTGGATAACATGTTGGTTGCTGCAAAAGTTAAGGTTTTATTAATAGACATGAAACCGGACATTGACGTGGTTGCTGAGAATGGCACCATTTCAATAAAAGCCAAAAGCATAAAATTTAAAGATAAAGAAATGATTCAGAAAATTGAGCAAATCGCTAAAAGCGTTCCTGGAGTAAAAAACATTCAAATTCTTTCATATGCTCATTTACGTGATTAAAGATTCAGAAATTGCAATACGGCAGAGGGCGAGATTAAATACTCGCCCTATTTGTTTCGTAAAGATTGTTTGTCCCCGATTGAAATCTTTATTACATGCGGCAAATTTGATATGCGTAGTCAATTGCAAGACCTGGAATAGTTCCAATAGCAATGCCGACATATGAAACGATGAAAATGGCGACGACAACTGAATGCATAACTGTTTACTCTATGAAAAAAAGGAAGAAATGGCAATAGGATAGTGTTGTGATGAGGGAAAAAAGAGATATGTATAATAAAATAAATGAAGTGAAATAGGCTGGTGTCAAGCTATAAAATTACAAACCATCATGCATTTTTAATGGCTATAGTGTCCAGAACATCGGCAACATCCTCACACTTATCAGATGCATTTTCAAGATGTTCATATATCTCTTTCCATTTAATGACAAGAATCGGGTCTCTTATTTCATCAAACAAATGTCCGAGTGCGTCTCTGAAAACTCTGTCCATTTTGTTTTCGAGTTTGTTGATCTCAATACAGTATTCCTGCATCTGAGAGTAATTCTTTTCATTCAATTTCTTTATAGCTTTATGGACTAAATCCACAGTTGTGAGGAGTTCTTTTGACATAGTGACCGCCTCTTTTGGGGGTTCCTTCATTTTAAATATAGCGAGCCTGTCAGCTGTTCCCCAGATAAGGTCAAGAATATCATCTAATGTTGATGCCAGAGCATAAATATCTTCCCTGTCTATAGGCGCAATAAAGGATTTGTTCAGTTTCCTGATGATATCATGAGTTAATATATCTCCATTCTCTTCTAATTCATGTACCTCTTTTGCCCAATTATCGAGGTTGGTGAAGTGCTCCATACAGGCAACTTTGGTAAATTTCTATGCAAAGCTTTTATTCCCAACCTTCTTTGTATATCTTAATGCATTATTTATGCAACTAATGGGTATACATGGAGATGGAACTGTTAATATGAAAAATTCGACCCATTAATTCCTTATTGTATTATATGTTGAATTTTCTTATTTATTCCTTTATACGGGGTTTAGTATCTTGTCGATAACCGTCCTTGCGGCAACGAGTGGATCGATGAAGATCGATTCCATGTCTTGCTCCAAATCACGCTTGTTGGAAAGATAGGTGATCCTGTCCTGCATCCTGGCCCTTATATACTCAAGGTATTTAGTGTCGTGCGTGGGTTTATATTTTCGGTCGTAATCGCTACTGAAGATCTCATTTCCATTTCTGGGGATCGATAGCCCATGAAAGCGTTTCCAATCGCGCCATTCGATATTGCCGCGCACAAGCTCGGTGACGATCCTAAGGGAAAGCTCCTTCGGGATATCCACAAGCTCGCCCGGGATTCCGAAGGCGTGAGTGTTCATGATGTAGCATTCGCACCCGGCCTTGAAGAGCTTTAAGAACTGCTGGCAATCGACGATAAGCGCATGCACGCGGAACGGGTTTGCGAAAGGCTCGATCACAAGTTTATCAAGCTCCTTGCGTTCGACGTTCTCCACCCCCTTGGCCCTCATAGTAGAAAGTGACGCCCCCATCGAGACAGACAACACTGCAGAGTTCACCCGGCATATGGGCGGAAGCGAGGTGTCTTTTTGGAGCCATATCACCTTTTTTGGCGCCTCGCAGTAATCGGCGTGGTTGAACATATCGCGGCTCTTTATGCACCGGCCGTTGGCATTGCGAATGTCTTTGCCCAAGAGCTTCCGCTCGCCGTTCGATGTGCCGACGACGGCAACGTTCTGGGCCGAAAGGAAGTATTTTATGTCCGGATCGTCGAACTTCACGGAGTCTGTCTTATCAAAGAGGGCGGGCTCCAGTGCCACTGTTATATTGTTTTCCAAGTCGATAAGGAAAGCATCGTCGTGTATGACCGTGACTTTTTCATCGGGCTTCAGGGTGCCTGCATGGTCGTGGCTGTTGGTGATCGAGGACTTGCCGCTGCCCGACAGCCCGAATACTGCTATCGGCGGGTTGTCGCCTATTGTCTTGATGCCGCCATGGCAGGCCACCATGTTGTGGCGCACGCCCATCGTCCATGCAAGCGTGAGCGTCCCTTTCTTCCTTTCGCCGAAGTAGCGCATCCCCAATATGGCCATGCAGTTTTCCGCCTCGTCAATTATCACGAGCCCCAAAGGATATTCCGGGTTCGACCACTCAGTGTCTGCCAGGACGAGTATATCAGGTTCATTCAAGTCACGGGATTCCCTGTAAGGCTGTTCCCACGGCTTCATGAACGGAGTGAAATTGAGCCCCCAATCAAGCATGTTCTTTGCATCCGTTACCGGGCTTAATAGATGGGCCTTCACCATGAAATCCTTGTGCAATCCCACAATTCCCTGAAGCCAAAGGCCCTGTCTGCGGCGGTTGAATTGATAAATGGCCTCCAAAAGGACGGTTTGCAGCTTTTCATGCTCGGCCTTGCCCAATTCTCGGACGAGCTTTCTTGCGCGGGCGGTCCTTCCTACCACTCCGCCGTCGTTCGAGACCAGTACCTTAGCGTCTTTCGGAAGCCCGAACCTCTCCGGATTATACATCGGATCGGTTGTACTTATCACCTCGGGCTGTTGCAATGCAAGCCCATATAACTCTGCCATCGTCGTCTGCCGAACGGAATTTGCATAGAATGCGCTTCCGATAGCGGCCCTCCAAGAAGAGGTCATTTGCTTATAAACTGATGCCATCTCTCTTTCCTTCCTTTTCCTTTACCCAGTGAAAATTTTTAATTTCCACATTTAATTCTTCCATTAAATGCCTCGTTTTAACAATATTTTTGTTTTTATATTAATATGATAACTATTATTTATCTGTCGTTCTTGTAATACAGACTAATGTCGTATTCGACCATTGCGGGACAGGATATCGTACTGCAAAATAGTTTGTCTTGCCCAACAGTCATATGGTTTTTAATAAGATGGATAATCTTGGGAGCCAAATCAAATCCGCCCTCAAGGCATTTTTTTGTCAAACATTCCATATTGAAATAAGCATAATCGGTAGGGGGAAAATATACCGTTCTTATCATGCTAACCTTGCTATTTTTCTCGGAATATATCATCCGAATGACTATGTTTGAAACTTCAGGGAACCGGTCTGATATCAGGCCTTCTTTAATTTTGAGCTGCATCCTTATCAACTTTGCAGCATATTTCTGTTGATTGCTTGACAATTTATTTATTGCCACCATTTATTCTATATTTGACAAAAAACTATATTTATTTTATATAATACATTTTATAGCAAAATAAGACAATATTGGACATTAATGATCATGATAGCCTATTCTTAGTGCGTATTTTAGATAGATCCAATTATATTAATGAAAGGGGTGATTTTAATAATAATATGATTCTTGACAAATTGGCGATTATTCAGGATAATTACTGATGTAAAAATGCTCATGATAGGACATTAATAGACAATATGAAGTTTAGTGTAAAAGATGTTGCTGAAATTTTGAAGGTTTCAGAAAAGACAATATATCGGATGATAAAAAACGAAACGATACCATGCTTTAGGGTAGGAGGCCAATGGAGATTCGATGTGCAGGAGATTCTTTCCTGGTTAGAAGATACGAGAGCATTTTCTTACCATACTGCCGCCGGCGCCCCATCAAATGGGGATGAAGAGCATATATCCATTGCCGAATTTCTCCGGAGAGGTGGTATCTATTACAATGTGTCCGGTAATACGAAAGAAATAGCGATATTAAACAGTTTAGAAAATATTCGGACAAATATTCCACGCCTCGATACGAAGAATCTTTTAACCACGATCATGGAAAGTGAGACATTATGTCCCACTTCAGTCGGACATGGCATTGCTATTCCCCATCCGAGGACTTTCAAAAAATTCATGGAACTTTCTTACATCTCTCTCTGTTTTCTGGAGAAGCCGATACCTTTTGGTGCTTTGGATAAAGAGAATGTGGATACCCTCTTTTTTATTTTTCCCAAAAGCGAGAGGCGCTTCTTAAGAATCCAGTCGAAATTATTAAGGCTTCTTAAAGAAGACAGTGTTATAGCAACAGTAATGAAAGCTGCATCAGCGGACAAGATCTATGATGTCCTTTCAAAAAAAGAGGCTGAGATATTCACAAGATACTGAAATTAAAAAAGATTTATGAGATGACTTAACGGCATATCTTTATTATTTTAAAGAATGCTTATATGTTAAATGTGGTTCTCCACATTCCCCTGCGGTATACCTGCAAGGAGTTTCGTAACAAAAAAACGGATAATATTTAAAGGAGAGTTTATGATAACGGAAAAGATAACAGAAGAAATTATTAAGGCTGCTTTTATTGCAGAAAAACCTACGGCTCATGCAAGTATAGATACTTTCACTGAAGAATATATTGAACCGATAGATGTTATCGATGAAAATGACAACATTATTGGGTTAGAAGATAGAGGACTTTGTCATTCTTTAGGTTTGAGACATAAGGTTGTTTTTGTTTTTCTTGTTTCTCCTGATGGAAAAATACTTTTACAGAGGAAAAGGGGCGGCATTAATCCCGAAAAGGATCTGCTGGATATTGGAGTCGAAGGTCATGTAGGCGCCAGTGAAGACATTGGACCTTGCGCTATGAGGAAGATAAAAGAAAAATGTAACTTCAGCCCCCAAATTGGTCGCTTAAAACTTATTGCCTCTTATAATAGAAATAGCCCGTTTTCTTTGTCTAATCCCTTGGGAATTAATAACGAACGTAGGTCCCTCTTTAAGTACTCCATTACAGATGCTGAAATGGCTAAGCTTTCAGAAGCTTTTCCAACGAGAGATAATAAGAAGGCGACCGTTAAAATTGAATGGCACCGAAAAGAAGATATAGTCGAAGCAATTAATATGGATAGAACTACTGATGAACTGTTGACGTCCTTTATTCATTATCTTGTTTACAAGCTTCCTGATTCGGAGATACAGGTCGGATAAAAATCCTGAATTTCATACTAATCAGATATAGATAAAGGACATAGCAGGATAGAAACCGTCTTCATCACGATCATCCATCCGGGGAAATTCCTGGCATATGAACGTACGCATAAACTTGACCACCCTCAAGTTATCAATGCTGATGTAAGATCAAGGGAATACTAAAAACGAATCTGAAGCCGGTTATCGGCATAACAACCGGCAAAAGGACGATCCGGGAATTATTTTATTAAAAAATGGGTATCGAAAATTATTTCGCTGCAGGTATTTTTTTCTTTCTATTAGGTGCGGTCATGTCATGCGTCCTCTCCGGAAAAGCGCAGAATTACACCTATGTCCTTTCGGCAATCGGCGCGGTAAACCTTATAATTGCCGGCCTTTATCTTTCCGCAGGAACTCTGATCTCTGTCCCTTCAATCCCGATAACACCTGCTCTTGAGTTTTCATTTCAGGGAGATGCTCTTTCAGGATTCTTCGTTACGGTAATATCGATATTGACTCTGGCTGTATCAATATATTCCGTAGGCTATACAAAAAACATCGGCAATCAAGGATTGATGGGCTTTCTTTATAACCTTTTTATCCTGAGTATGTACGCGGTTGTTCTGTCAGGCAATATCATTACCTTTCTCATTTCATGGGAGACCATGTCTGTTGTTTCTTATTTTCTTGTTACCTTTGACAGGGATGAGAAATCGGCGAAGGCCGGTCTTTTGTATGCGGTGATGACGCACATAGGGACGGCTTTCATTATCATATTGTTCCTTGCACTCTATAAATATACGGGCCATATGGATTTTTCAGGGATGAGGGCGGCTTCCGCAGGTATTCCTAAAGACTTGAAGACCATGATTTTCATATTCTCAATAATAGGTTTCGGCACGAAAGCAGGAATAATCCCTTTTCATACGTGGCTTCCCAGGGCACACCCCACTGCGCCGTCAAATATTTCATCACTTATGTCGGGTGTTATGATCAAGACCGGCATATACGGCTTCATCCGCATAAACATGGATGTCCTCGGACACGGCCCTGAGTGGTGGGGAATTACAATTATAGTCATAGGGGCTGTCTCTTCCGTCATCGGTGTTCTCTATGCCCTTATGGAGCACGACATAAAAAAACTTCTTGCGTATCACAGCATTGAGAACATCGGGATCATACTACTCGGCATCGGCAGTTCGATGATGTTCGGAAGCAACGGTATGTATACGCTATCGGCCATAGCCCTTATTGCGGGACTTTACCACACCTTAAACCATGCGATCTTTAAAGGGCTTCTTTTCCTTGGCGCAGGTTCGATTATGCATGCTACACATACAAAAAATATGGAAGATATGGGCGGGCTTATAAAACCTATGCCTTACACAGGCCTGTTTTTTCTGATCGGTTCCGTCTCCATATGCGCTCTGCCGCCGTTTAACGGCTTTGTGAGCGAGTGGCTTACCTATCAGGCCCTGCTACTCGGTTTTAATGCGCCTTCCATAACGTCAAAGATAATATCGCCTCTCGGCGGCGCTGCTCTGGCGCTCACGGGCGCATTGGCTGCTGCATGTTTTGTGAAGGCATTCGGCATATCTTTTCTCGGCGTGCCGCGAAGCCCGCACGCTCAGGATGCGAAAGAATCGTCCGCGTCCATGATTGTTGGGATGGCAATACTCGCCGTTCTCTGCCTTATGGCTGGCATCTTCCCCGGTACGGTAATCGGCGTAATATCTCCTTCCGTCATTGCTCTTACAGGTTCGGACGGGAATATAAGTTATAACGGTCTTCTCTCCATAGGCAAAACTTTTTCTTCCCTGGCGCCTGCCGCGATATTGATTTCAATGCTTTGCATAGGCGCTGCAATTGCCGTATTTATTATCGCGGCTGGAAAACGGAAAACCGTATATGCCGATTCATGGGACTGCGGTATGCCTTCCCTTACTTCAAGGATGCAATATACCGCGACTGCGTTTACGAAACCTATCAGGCTCATATTCAAAAGGATATATCTGCCGAAAAGGGAATTAAGCATTTCCTACATCCTGAAGCCCCTGTTTGTACGGTCCCTGAGATACAGCGGAGAGATTACACCCTTTTTTGAAAGATATATGTATGAGCCGCTGACGGCATTTATTCGCAGTGCGGCATCAAAGGCAAGGATGTTGCAGTCAGGAAACCTGAATCTGTATCTCGGCTATATTTTGATAACCCTTATGCTGTTACTCATTTTCGGTATTTAGTATGGAATATCTCCAGTTTTTAATAATAATCTTATTTTCCCCTTTGCTGAATGGGATTATAAAAAAATTTAAGGCATACATGCAGGGACGCATAGGCCCGGGCATATTCCAGCCTTACTTCGACCTGATCAGGCTTTTCAGGAAGGATATGGTTGTGTCCGTCGTTGCTTCATGGATATTCAAGGCCACTCCCTATATAGTAATGACATCCGTTATTGCGGCCTCCCTGATTATTCCGGTCATTACTCTAAAATCTCCTTTCGGCATGATCGGAGATGTCATAGCTTTGATTTACATACTTGCGCTCGGAAGATTTTTTATGGCGCTCGCGGGGCTCGATACCGGAACTGCCTTTGGTGGTGAAGGCAGCAGCAGGGAGATGACGGTCGCAGTCCTTGTTGAACCGATGATGATGCTCAGCATCTTTACGGCCGCCGTATCCGCCGGATCAACTAACATAGCGAGGATCGCCGAAACTCAGAATATGCTATATTCGCCGTCGCACATCCTTGCCCTGGCTGCTTTTATCGTGGCTGTCGTTGCCGAGACAGGGAGGATACCCGTCGACAACCCTGATACGCACCTTGAACTTACCATGATCCATGAAGGGATGCTGCTTGAGTATTCGGGAAGATACCTTGCCCTGATGGAATGGGCGCATTATATAAAACAAATGCTGCTGTTTACTATCACAGCCGACATATTCTTTCCCGCCGGCATTTCTTATACTACGGAAATATACGGGCTTGTCCTGTCGACCGGCGTCTACATCTTGAAAATGCTTTGTTTCGCTGCAACAATGGCGCTGATAGAGTCATCAAGGGCAAAGATAAGGTTCTTTCAGCTTCCGTCCCTTTTGGGTGGGGCGTTCGTCCTTGCACTGCTTTCGCTTGTTATACACATAATGATGGGGGGTAAATGAAAAACTGGGTCCAGGTATTTTCAGTCATCGATTTTATATCTGCGGGCATTCTTGTGACCGCAGTGTCAATAAATACATTCAAAAGGATCGAACCATGCGTAAAAGCATATACTCTCAATTCATGGCTTTTGTCCTCATTGACGGCTGTTGCTGCATTTATGACCGGCGAGGTCCACCTGTATGCGGCTTCTGTTGTAACTTTTTTGAGCAAGGGGATTCTGATCCCTATGTTTTTGAGGAGGATAGTAAGACAGATCAAAGCAACACATGATGTTGAACCATACATCAGCAATGCCCTTTCTCTCACTATATCAGGCATTCTTGTAGTTGTTGTTTATGCCGCTCTGAAGGAGGGGATATTTGTTACAGGATTATCAAAGCACGTCCTGCAGATTTCAATCGCAGTGATACTCATAGGTCTGTTTATCATGATAACCCGGAAAAAAGCGATCATACAGGTGATAGGGCTTTTATTCATGGAGAACGGACTGTTTCTCTCAGGTTTTGCACTTACTTTCGGAATGCCCCTGATCATAGAACTCGGAGTTCTGTTTGATATGCTCATGGGCGTGATAATTCTCGGCATCTTTGTCATACAGATCAGGAAGGCGTTTGCGTCTTCCGACCTTGACAAACTCACCACACTGAAAGGATAGAATTGGATTAATGGTCCTGATACTCTCAATACCTGTTGTAACGGCTGTCATATGCTATCTGCTGAAGAGTCCAAAGCTTGTGGGTTATGCGAGTCTCGCCGGGGCGGCTGCCCTTGCCTTTGCCGCTCTGCCGGTGATTATATCGGCAATATCAAGCCCTGCCGAGATGATGAACGGAGTGCTTTATATGGACGCCCTTTCAGGCTATATCATGGCCCTGGTGATTTTTTTAAGCCTTGCTTCGGCGGCCTATTCCATAGGATATCTCGATCACGAGATGAAAGTCGGTCTGACCGGAGCAAGCGGCGTCAGAAGATATTATGCGCTGCTGCACCTTTTCATTTTCACCATGCTTTTGGTCACTGCGGCAAACAATCTTGCTTTGATGTGGATCGCCATAGAAGCAACAACAATTGTATCGGCCCTTCTGATAGGACTCGGTTTCAGCAAAAGGAGTCTTGCAATAGAGGCCGCGTGGAAATATATAATCCTCTGCACAGTCGGGATAACCTTTGCGCTTCTTGGAATATTCATAACCTACTATGCAACGACCGCCGTCATGGGCGGACAGGGGGCGCTGAACTGGACAACCATCAGGAGCATCGCGCCTAAACTTAATCCCGCGACAATGAAACTCGCATTTATTTTTATCCTTGTGGGATACGGCACAAAAGCGGGTCTTGCGCCCGTGCACAACTGGCTGCCCGACGCCCACAGCGAGGCGCCCAGCCCGATAAGCGCCCTGCTTTCCGGGATACTTCTGAATACGGCTTTTTATGGCATTATGAGATTCATATCCATAACCGACCCATCGACAGGAAGTGTTTTTACAGGCAATCTGCTCATCCTTTTCGGCCTCATATCGATGGGTATATCTTCGGTATTCATCCTTGTGCAGGTAAATTACAAAAGACTGCTGGCTTACAGCAGCATAGAGCACATGGGCATCATCTCCCTCGGCATCGGTATCGGCGGGCCTGTCGGCGTTTACGGAGCGCTCCTTCATATCATGAACCATGCCCTTTCCAAGCCCCTGATGTTTTTTGTTTCCGGCAGAATACAGGCTCATTACGGTTCTACAAAAATAGAGAACGTCAACGGAGTGCTTTCATCGATGCCGCTTGCAGGGACGCTGGCTTTTATCGGAGCATTATCTCTCGCCGGCACGCCGCCTTTCAATATTTTTATAAGTGAATTTACCGTTTTGAGAGCTGCGGTGGATAACGGCTTATGGGCGATAGCCGGTCTTTTTCTTTTATTTGCGGCGTTTGTTTTCTACGGCATGCTTTCAGCTTTCGGAAGGATGCTTTTTGGAGGAAGGAACGCAGCAAGAGTTCAAGGAGATGAAAAAAGCGGACAAATCGTTGCAGCTTCAGGCTTTTCTCTCTCCATGTCTTCAGTATTAAATAATGGGATCATGATCCTGCTTGCTTCTTTAATTGTAGTGTTAGGTTTTACAGTCCCCGGTTTTATAGACGGCACAATCAGAACATGCGTTAATATCCTTGGAGTAAAGTGATGGAAAAAGCGTTCAAGAGAAGTATAAATATAAATCGGTATCTGAATGAGGTCTATATAGAAGTCCAAAAGAAAGACTTCAAAGACGCCTGTATCTATCTTTATCAAAATGGAGAGGCTATTCTAAGGACAATGTTCGCAGCCGATGAACGTCAAATCGACGGGACGTTCAAGATATATTCCGTTTTCTCCGTCCCCGGAAAAGACGAATTCTCTATTATATATACGTCCCTTTCGGGAGACGATCTCTCCTTCCCTTCTATTACGATTAATATTCCGGCGGCCCACTGGTATGAACGCGAGATTCACGATATGTTCGGCCTTGTTCCCGAAGGCCATCCTGATCTGCGCAGACTCGTTTTCCATGATTCATTTCCGGCCGGTTCACATCCTCTGAGAAAAGACTGGTCTGCAAGGGAATCCGATCTCAGGGAATGGGGCGAAGGTATAATAGTCAAAAAACCTTATGCTTTCATGGAAGTTGAAGGCGAAGGTATAACGGAAATACCTGTGGGTCCCGTACATGCAGGAATAATTGAGCCGGGTCACTTCAGGTTCAGTTCGGTCGGCGAGACTATCTTCTTTCTCGAACCCAGACTTTTCTATACGCATAAGGGGACGGAAAAACATTTCGAGACACTCGGGTTTTCTGAAGGCGTCAGGTTGGCTGAGAGGGTTTCCGGAACATCGTCGTTTTCTCATTCAGCAGCTTATTGCATGGCCGTAGAAAGAATGGCGGGCATTGGTTTAACTGAAAAGGCCGAGGCCGTGAGAACTCTGCTCCTTGAAATTGAGAGACTCTACAACCATATCGGAGACATCGGCAATATGTGCGCCGGGTCAGGATTGGCAGTCGGTTACGCAAAAGGGGCCGTCATCAAGGAGCAGTTGATGCAGCTTAATGAAAGGCTTACCGGCAGCAGATATTTAAGAGGGATCAATACCATCGGCGGCGTAAACAGTGATGCATTCTTAAAGAAAGACCACATTATGACGGTCCTGGACGCTGTTACAAAGGAGTATAAATCCCTGATGAAATTGTTGCTCGGAAGTGTTTCTCATATGGACCGTGTCGAAAAGACAGGCAAGCTGTCAAGAGATATTGCACTGAAACTTGGTGTTACAGGCGTTGCGGCAAGGGCGTCCGGCATTAATGATGATATTAGAAAAGCACATCCCCATCTGCTTTATGACAGGCTTTATTTTGAGCCGCATACAACATCAAAGGGTGATGTTTTTGCGAGGATGATGGTAAGGGCCGAAGAAACGGAGTGTTCCATATCAATGATAGAAACCCTTTTTGAAAACTCTTACGGCGGAGCGCTGACTGCCGAGAAAAAAGACATTCCCCCGCTTTCCTCTGCTCTGGGTTATACTGAGACGCCAAGGGGTTCGGTTTTCTACTGGGTCAAATCAGATGCAAATGGGAAACCATTAAGGGTTAAATTCAGATCACCTTCTTATTGCAACTGGCCTGCCGTCCCTTTTGCAGTGCATGGTAATATCGTGCCTGATTTCCCGTTGTGCAACAAAAGTTTTAATTTATCTTATTCAGGATGTGATATGTGATTAAAGAGATATTAAAAAATTTAACACGTAAAAAGAATGTGATCCCATATCCGGAGGGCTTCGGCTTTTCTTCTGAAGAAGCGGCAAGGATAATAACCCTTCAGGACGGTATCGACGGGATATTCAAAAGGTCATTGAGAATCAGGCAGGTCGACGCCGGTTCGTGCAATGCCTGTGAATGGGAGTGTACGGCCCTCACGAATCCTGTTTATGACATACAGCGGTTCGGCATTGATTTTGTCGCATCTCCGAGACATGCCGACTTATTGCTTGTCACAGGACCTGTTTCGAGACAGATGGAACTTGCATTGAAAAAAACATATATCGCAACACCGGAGCCAAGACTTGTTGTTGCTTGCGGCGACTGCAGTATAGACGGCGGAGTGTACAAAGGCAGTTACGCTGTGGCAAACGGCGTTGCCAATGTAATACCGGTTGACTGTTATATTTCAGGGTGCCCACCTTCCCCCTTGCGGATAATAGAAGGTCTTCTTGCGTTGCTGAAAAAACTCACCGCCTAAATAGAATCTGTGTTGGATGAGATGGAATATGCGTATCTGAATGTTGATAATTTCGGTCTGTTGAAATCAAGTCCATTTTACTTTATCATATATCTATAGAATCGGATTGCCTTTAACACTGCCGTTTTTATATGACTAAAAATATAAATTATGTGCTGAACTGAAAAATGCCCTGTCTATTCCGGAATTCATATCCATGTCCCTGAAGAAAAAAATAATACTCAGCTTTATTATCAGCGTGGGTATTATTACCATACTGGCCGTATTCGAATACTGCAATTTTATCGAGATCAGGCAGGAAATCAGGAACCTTGAGATTACCGATACCATAAGGAGCAAATCCCTCCAGCTGAGAAGACATGAAAAGAATTATTTTCTCGACTATTCGAAGGCAAAGGAAGAGTCGGATGCAGTACGGCAATATCTCGCCGAACTGAACGGCATCATCAATAATGGTCCTTTGAAAAACATGTCTCATTTATATCTGAAGGCATGCATAAACGAGTATGAAGAACGGTTTAATGCAATAGAACTATCTGCACGAAAGCTGTCAACAGAATTTGCGGAGATGAAGACATCTCATTCGAAATTACGCGCTTATTTTACCGTCATTGAATCGGTTTTAATAGAGCACCCTCTTCAGGGGGCCGGATTGCTCGAAAAAGTTTTCCTGCTACCGCCGGACAGTGCTCTGATTACAGGGCTTAAGGAACTTGACGTACGGATAAATGCACTCAGGAAAAACGGTGAAAATATTCTCGTCATTTCAAAAGAGCTTGACAGAGCCGCAAGGGAACATGTTGATAAGACAGTCCGGATGTCGCAGCTTGCTATCTTTATCTTTTTCCCTCTGTTTTTTATCACCGGCATTGGGACAATATTTTTCTTTAACAGGGATGTTGTCAATCGATTGAAGACACTTATCAAAGTTGTCGAAAAGACGGGGAAAGGCAATTTCGCAAAAGTAACTCTCACCCCCGGACATTGGGGGCGAAATGATGAGGTGTCAACTTTGATCCAAAACTTCAACGAAATGGAAGAACAGCTTGCCCGGAGGGAAGAGGAACTTGAGAGAAAGAACAAGGAATTGTTCCAGACCAAGAAGCTGGCAGCCATCGGCACACTGGCATCCGGAGTTGCACATGAACTGAATAATCCGCTCAACAACATCTATCTCTCTGCCCAGGTTTTAGTGCGGGAGATGGGAGATGCCTGTCCTTCAGACATAAAAGAGGTTGTAACCGACATCCGCAGTCAGACGCTCAGGGTAAAAAGCATTGTGGGTGATCTCCTTGAATTCGCGCGGGGCAGGGAGCCGCAGATGAAAGAGGTGTATTTATATAATTTCATTAAAGAGGCGTATAAATTTACCGGGAATTCCGTAAATACTGAAAAGATAAGGTTTATGCTGGATTCAGACACTGAAGTAATTATCGATGCAGATCCCGATCAGTTGGAAAGGGTATTTATCAACCTGTTTATGAACGCTGTTGAAGCAATGTCCGGCGAAGGTGAGCTGAAAGTCGGTATTTTGCAGGAAGATGATTCCGTGATAATAAAAGTCTCGGATTCCGGTAAGGGCATGTCCGGCGAATCTCTGGAAAAGATATTCGAGCCCTTTTATACGACAAAAGACAAAGGCACGGGGCTTGGACTCGCCATTGTCTTTAATATAATCAGTAAGCATAACGGAAAGATAGCTATTCAAAGCGAAGAAGGTAAAGGCACTATATTTATGATAACGCTTCCGAAAGGATAATGACGGGTATGGTTTTTAAAATCCTGATAGCAGAGGATGAAGAGATAACTTTAAAGCATCTCCTTTCCACATTTCAGAAAGAAGGATATGAAGTCTCGGGGTTCATCAATGGCCTGAAAGCTCTCGAGGGAATAAAAGAGGAGAATTTTGATGTGCTCATTGCGGATATAAAGATGCCCGGACTTACCGGTATTGAACTCCTTGAAAAAATAAAAGAGAATAATATCGAAACAGAGGTGATAATAATAACCGGTTATGGGAGCATAGATTCTGCAGTAGCCGCCGTGAAAAAAGGCGCATACGATTATATTACAAAGCCCTTTGACCTTGATGAAATGCTTTTTAAAGTTAAAAAAATTTATGAAGAGAAAGTACTGAAAAAAGAAATCGTTGCATTAAAGACATCTTTAGGGGTTGGGAAAAATATCTCGGGAATTGCCAAGAGTGAAAGCATGAAGAAGATATTCGAAGTAATGGAGAGCATAAAAGATTCTGATTGCGATGTTCTTTTAACAGGCGAAAGCGGCGTAGGCAAAAGTCTTATCGCAAGGCTGATCCATTCAACCAGCAAAAGGAGAGAGAAACCCTTCCTCTCGATAAACTGCGCCACATTCACGGAAAATCTCCTTACCAGCGAATTATTCGGTCATGAAAAAGGCGCATTTACCGGCGCAATAAGCGCCAAGCAGGGACTTCTCGAAATCGCAGACACAGGGACCATTTTTCTTGACGAGATCTCGGAAATATCCACAAGCCTGCAGGCCAAATTACTCCACGTTATAGAAGACGGTGAATTTTTCAGGGTGGGCGGAACCAGATCCATAAAAGTCGATGTGAGGTTTATTGCTGCAACCAACCGGAATATACACGCCTTCATAACCGAAGGGAAATTCAGGGAAGACCTCTATTACCGTCTGAATGTCATGGAGATATATATCCCGCCATTGAGAGAAAGAAGAGATGACATTGGATCGCTCAGTGAATACTTCCTCAAGAAACTTCTTCCAAAAGCCGCCAAAAAAATAACCGGTTTTACAAAAAAGGCGCTTGAGATTCTGATGAACTATAGTTTCCCCGGTAATGTCAGAGAACTCGAAAATATTGTCGAACGGGCGATAATTCTTGAAAAAAGTTCTTTGATCACACAGGAGAGTCTACCTCAGGGGTTGCAGTTGTTCCATATTGAAACAATCCTGCCGGACAAGATTAAATCTATCGATGAACTGAATAAAGAATATGCGGAAAAAGTAGTCGAGATGCTTGGCGGCAACAGATCAAAGGCTGCGGAGCTTCTCGGCATATCAAGAACAAGCCTATGGAGAATCCTTAAAGAAAAGTAGTGTTCACTGCTGTTCAATTCTGAAACACTCATTTAGCCCTCCCTTCTAACAATATCCTTTAAATTCAAAGAGTTATGGCTTGGTATGGTTATTGCTTCCTTATTGTTAAGTTTACAAATAGGAGGCTAAAAAGCAAAGATGAAGAAAAAAATGTTGTTCGTCACGTATCTGGATGAGCATCCTGAAGAAGGATTTTCGTATGTGATTCAGCTTGCAAAGGTGATGAATGAAGATTTGATGGTTTTTCTGCTCCGGGGAAAGCGTTTTTCCCGAAATAGCGATGAATTAGTGAGCGCTGATGCGTTGACAGAAGCCGTTGAAGTTGAAACTGAAGGACGGGTTATTCCCATGGGTTCTCAGGAGACCCCGGAGACTGAAAAGAAACTGGCCGGTCTTGTCTATAAGTGCAAAAAATCAGGGATTAAGGTGGACCTCTATTCTTTAAGGTCCGACGTGGTTTCAGCGATAGAAGAGTATTTCAGACACAAGAACGGGATTGACATAGTGTTGTTGGGCCCGAATATCACCGAACACAGTCATATCACCCAGCGGACCCTGAAAAAACTCTCTGATACGGTTGCGAGACCGATCGTAACAATGGCAAAACAAATATCTACAGCGCCAATCTAATAAAGTAGGGGGATTTATTATGTATCTTTATTTGCCGGTTGCTTTAACCAGTATCAACATACTGATTCCGATAAGCCTTGGACTGGCTGTAGGTCTTCTGTCAGGCCTTTTCGGAGTAGGCGGAGGTTTCTTAATGACTCCGCTTTTAATAATGTTCGGCATCCCGTCCACTGTAGCGGCTGCCACAGACTCTAATCAGATCGTTGCCGCCTCCGTGTCAGGCACATATGCGCACTGGAAGGTCGGCAATGTAGATTTCAAGATGGGGTTATATCTTCTCGTGGGAGGCTTTATCGGAGGTCTTGTCGGTGTTGAGCTTATCAAGGTCCTCAGGGCCATGGGCGATGCGGGCTTTGTCATCAAGATAACATATGTGTTGATGCTCGGCTCTGTCGGGACGTACATGTTTATCGAGAGCATTCAAAGCATGAGGAAAAAGAAAACAGAAGAGATTAAGGAGGAGAAAGATTCAAAAGTTGCAAGATTCCTCAGGTCTCTGCCTTTGCAGACACGTTTTGAAAAATCAGGTGTTACCCATTCTGTCCTGGTGCCTGTTGTCCTGGGGGGCTTTGTGGGTGTGCTTGCCGCAATAATGGGCGTTGGCGGCGGATTTCTGATGGTGCCTGTCATGTTCTACATACTGAAGATGCCGATGCATGTGATTGTCGGGACAAGCCTTTTCCAGATTCTCTTTACCTGTATTGAAGTCACTTTTCTCCAGTCCTATACGAATCATACAGTCGATTTCATTCTCGCGGTCCTTTTGTTGGTGGGATCAACGGTAGGGGCCCAGATCGGGGCCATATTTGGCAGGAAAATGAAGGGGGACCAGCTCAAAATCATCCTTGCATCGATAGTCCTCGTTGTCACTGCAAAGATAGTTCTTGATCTGACATTAACACCGTCATTACTTTTATCACAGGCAGGAGGTCACTAATGAAACGTCACAGCCGGTTAATGAAATTCTTTGTTTGTTTTCAAACACTGTTCATATTGGTGTCGTTCCTTTTTGTAAATATGGCATCGGCGCGATTGACCGCAAAGGCCAACCACGACCACATAACAGTGGATTCCTTTTATCACGGCAGTACGGTCAGTGTGAGAGGCGTCTCCGACCCTAATACGGATATCATAATCAAGATAACGTCCGATGAGGGCCATCAGGTCCTGCGGGAAAAGGGGAAAGTGGGAGGTCTACTCTGGATGAACGTTGGAGAACTCAAAATAGACCATGTCCCCAATACGTATTTTCTCCACAGTACAAAAAATGTTGAAGACATATTAAGCCGGGACCAAATAAACAAATATGTAATCGGGTACCATGCCCTCGAAAGACATGTCGAAATGAATGCATCGGATGAGGGAGAAAAGACCGGTTGGTTTGATGAATACGTGAAGTTCAAGGAATCTTCGAAGCTCTACGGGACGACTACGGGTCAGATATCTCTGACAGAGGACAAAGGCGCACAAAGTTATTACATATTGACTCAATGGCCCTACCAGGCCCCTCCGGGGAATTATACCGTCACTGTATACGCAGTCAAAGACAAAAAAGTGGTTGAGACCGCAACCTCAAATGTAGATGTAGCGCAGGTTGGCATGGTGAAATCATTTGCGAATATGGCAAAGAACAGCGCAATGGAATATGGATTCATATCAGTTTTTGCGGCTCTAAGCGCCGGTTTTGGCGTAGCCATGATATTCGGAAAAAGCGGAGGCGCACATTAATTATGTATAAGAACATTGTAATAGCTTACGACGATTCGGAATTCAGCAAGGCTGCCCTTATGGAGTCTTCATGCTGGATAAAAAGGCATGGCGGTAAAGCGATACTTGTTCATTCCATATTTTTTGATGAAGAAGAATTCGCTGTTTCCCTGAATCAGAGGTCCAAACATTTTGAACTTGGAGAAAAAATATGCTATCAGGTTCGGGAACATGTCTCGACAGAGTTCGGACTGAACGGCAGCCTGGAATCCATTGTCTGCGAAGGAGAGCCGCATGATGTCCTCATGAATGTTGCCGCAGCAAGAAATGCGGACCTTATTGCCATAGGCACTCATGGAAGAAAAGGTTTAAAGAAGCTGTTCCTCGGCAGTGTCACGGGGAGGGTCCTCGTGAGTTCTCCGTGCGATGTCCTGGTAGTCAAGAAAAAATTGGGTAAGTGCACCGGCAACTTTGGATCTGTTTTGCTCTCTTTTGACGGATCAGAATTCAGCAGAAAGGCCCTTGTCCGCGCCTGCGAGCTGGCAAAACTCGAAGGCTCCAGGATAACGGCTGTCTATGTGATTCCGAGATATGAGGAGATGATCGAATTCTTTGCGACAAGTCTGATACATGAAAATCTGCAGCACGACGCAGAAAATATTATGGAAAAGGCAAGAACTATCGCGAGGGAGCATGACGTAGTGATAAACACCGAAGTGGCGTCCGGAGACGAGGCGGAAGAGATTGTGGCAACAGCAATAAGACTAAACAGCGACCTTATCATAAGGGCAACTCACGGATGGTCGGGTATTAACAGGGCAATTATGGGGAGTATAGCGGAAAGAGTTTTCATAAATGCTCCCTGTCCGGTATTAGTAGTTAAATAAAAGGAGAAAAGATCATGAAAGATTACAGGAAAATTCTCATAGCTATGAACGGGTCAAAGGACGTCCTTGTTGAAGGTCTGAAGCTCATAGGTCCGGAAAAAAGCCTGGTCACTGTTGTTAAAGTGAGTCCGCCGTACGAAGGAGACCTCAGCCTTGTAGGGGTCAGGGATGTCGGGCAGGTTTTGGATGGAATTTCTGAAAGGACTGTAACAGAGATAAAACATATTGCAGAATACGCGGGCATAGCAGTGAAAGTGCGCATAGAGGTAGGAGAGATCGACAAAAAGATTCTGGAGGTAGCGGAAGAGGAAAAGAGCGACCTTATTATAATGGGCGCCGGCAGTCAGAGCAGCATCAAGAAACTCTTTCTCGGTAATGTGCTCGATGATGTTACCCATCAGGCCCCTTGTCCGGTACTCGTTGTGAACTCTGAAAAGCAGGCGCCGGCGAGCAACTTCTGTCACCTTCAGGTTTACCGTGAAAACAAGGAGCAGAAGGAACTCGCAGCACTGAAGCCCCATTATTTCTAAGAAAGGAGGAAGCGCAATGTCTATTATAGCTGCATTTGCAGGGACCTATTGCAAGGAAGAGCCTGCGATAAGGGAGATTATTAAAAGAACAGGCTACAAATATCTGACAGACGCCGATATCGTCTCAAAGGCATCCTGCCTCTCCGGTCTCAGTGAAGGCAAGATTCTAAAGGCCTTCTATGCCAAGATGCCTGTCTTTAATCAGTTTACTCATGAAAAGGAACTGTCCGTAGCTTACCTCAAGCTTGCGTTGGCAAAGACCCTCTCTGAAGACAATATTTTTATAAACGGCTTCACAAGCCTCTTAATACCCTCGTCAATTACTGATCTGCTAAGAATATGTATCATCGCTGATATGAAAACCAGAGTTTCTGCCGCGGGTGAATCGGGCATGTCGGAAAGGGAGGCGCTCAAGACGCTTCATAAAGACGATGAAGACAGGACAGCGTGGGTGAAAGGCATACTGGAAAAAGATGACCCATGGGATTTTTCCATGTACGACATGGTCTTGCCTACCGACAAGATGACCCATGAGGAAATCGGAAGTCTGGTTGCGGATACAATGGGAAGAGATATTTTCATACGTTCCTCATCATCTGAGAAGGCAATTAAGGATTTCATTCTGGCATCCCGGATCGAGGCCGCATTGATTAAAGAGGGACATTATTATGTTACTGCAGAGCCGGATGACGGCAACGTGACTTTAACAATAAACAAAAATGTGCTTATTCTGAAATGGCTTGAGAATGCTCTTCAATCCGTGGCCGGTAAGATTTCCGGAGTTAAATATGTCACAACAAAAGTGGGCAAACAATTTTACCAAGCGGATATTGTGAGAAAGTTCGACCTTGAAATGCCCTCCAAACCATTCTTTACGGATAACGAACGGCAGTTTTTGCCTACACTATCCGAAAAGGCTGTGTTTGAGAGAAATTGGTTCTATAGTCGCACATGAATCAAACGTGTCCTATCATTGTAACACAACAAGCATAACAGACAATTAGAGTGTCATCCATTGAAAAATTACATGTCAGGAGACAAACGTCAGTAATCGCAAGATTCTAAAATAATCTTTATATTTTCCGGATTTGTTTTATCTTCTCGTTTGCCTTTTTAATGGTCTCGCTCAGGACGTTGACGTCCACGGGTTTTTCAAGATATGCAAACGCACCCAGGTTCATGCACTGTTCCCTGTCCGCTTCGGAACCTTGTCCGGTAAGGATAATGACTTCGATTTTCGGGTTGGTCTGCTTTACCCGTTTCAAAACCTCGATGCCGTCGATTCCCGGCATTTTCAGGTCTAAAATCATAACGTCAGGTTCGTCTTCTCTTATAATATCCAGGGCGCTTTCGCCGTCATATGCAATGACGGAGCCTATTTCTCTTAAATGCAGCCTGTCGGACAATGTCTGAGCAAATTGCCGTTCATCATCAACAAGCAGGAGTTTGGAAGGCATTTCCAGATCATACCTCCTGACGATATCCGGCTGATAAAATTTCTTGCCCACTTTAGTTGCCACGGACTGAACGCCCGGGATCTTGATTGCCAGGGATTGCAGCTCCTCTTCTAATCGCTTCAGCATAAGCACATTCTTGTTTATTGTTAAAGTTACCGCCCCGTCGTTAGCCTCTGCAATAATAAAATGACCCGCTTTAATCAGTTCGGTTTCAACCCTGGCCGCCAAAACAAAATCATGGATTGCTTTTTCACCGGCTGCGGAAGCCTTGAGAATATCTTTTTCCAAAGTGTTCTTTACCAAATCCGCTATTTCTTTTGAATTAATTTTATCCGTAGGCATAACCATATCATAGATCGAAACGTCCCATGGGTCGTCTTTTTCCAGAATACTCCTTGACCAGGACATCCTGTCTTCATCGCTTCTGTGAAGCATCTTAAGCGCTTCGTTTTCGGACATCCCGGATGAACCTGCTATGGAAAGCCTGTATTTCATATCGGAGATAAGACAAACTTTCAGGACGTGCGCAATTCCCGCGGGTATCAGAAGGCTTGTGAAACCGTTGATCAGAAGGTTGTCTTCAGTAAGGGTTTCGGCAACGGCAAGCTTCAGATAAGCAATGGACCGCTCTTTTTCATGGGTAAACTGGTTAAAAACGGAGACCTTTGCCGAAAACGCCTTCAGTATCTTGCTTTCGGGAAGATCCGAAAGCCTTGCGGCTTTTGCGGCAATATCCGAGTCGGTCAGATATTTATAGCCCGTTTTTTCAAGAATTTCCTTTATTGCTAATTCTTCATTGCAATATTTGCCTGTAAATACGGTAATAATTGACATTTAGCTCCCTCCATGAAATAAAATCTAAATACTGCAAATAGCCATAAGCGGACACGATTTCTCGGTCGCCCCTTTATGAGCGACAGGATAGATCTTGCTTATGGCCTGTTCCGGTGTATGATAGATATGGTCCTGTCCTATTTTTTCGAGCAGATGAGTCCGCTTCATAACTTTCAGGACCGCCTCATTTACTCCGCTCAGGGATATATCCAGTCCGGCGCTTCTCACCCGGTCT
>Ga0315275_10000851_pt1 | contig 25804 bp, 22 predicted proteins | sample YL17G03_0_MG_FD_205557 | JGI IMG/M metagenome (GOLD analysis project Ga0315275, IMG submission 205557) | Sediment microbial communities from Yellowstone Lake, YNP, Wyoming, USA - YL17G03_0 | ecosystem: Environmental > Aquatic > Freshwater > Lake > Sediment | place: USA: Wyoming | collected...
TATAGAAGATTGTTCCTTCGTCGGGCCGGTATACCCCGGAAAGTATCTTCATGAGTGTGGACTTGCCCGCCCCGTTTTCCCCCACCAGGGCGTGGACCTCGCCCTTCTTCAGCTCGAAGGAGACCCTGTCCAGAGCAACGACGCCGGGGAACCTCTTGGTGACCCCCTCGACGCGGAGAAGTGTGCCGTTGGCCATGTCAGACATTCGCCCGGGCGCCTCCCAAGGTTGGAGTGTAGGCTATTCAGCCCGGGAGGGAATGGGAAATTCAATCCGGATGTTTTGAAATCCTGCACAGCCGCGTGCAGGCACCGTGCGCCGCTATTGCACCACGGGGAAAAGGAGCTTCTGGTTCTCGGGCTCGTACATGTTGTCCTTGTTGATCACCACGGAGCCCGTGTCGATCTGTTTCTTGATTTTCTTGCCGTCGATGAGTTCGCGCGCCGTTCGGATTCCCAGGTATCCCATGTTGAACGGCTTCTGGACAACCGTGTCGCGGATGACACCCTCCTCGATGTACTCCAGCACGTCCTGGGAGCTGTCGAAGCTTACAAGAACGATCCTGTCCTGTTTTCCCGACTCCTTGAGAGCCTGCGCCGCCCCGAGTGTTGAGGGGAGGTTGAGGGCGACGATCGCGTCCAGGTCGGGGGTAGTGGCGATGAGGCGGGCGCACAGGCTGTACGCCTGGCCCGCCTCCGAGTTGGAGTACAGCGTGTTCAGGATGCGCACGCGCGTGCCCAGGTGACCTCGCACACCCGCCTCGCGGTCAATGGCGGTGGAGCTCGCCTTCACGTAGCTGATGATCCCCACGAGGGATCCTTCGGGGATCCGGCCCACGAGCGCCTCCCCCGCCTGCCCGCCCGCCCGGATATTGTCGGTGCCGATCTTGCAGTCCGCGACCTGGCTGTTGATGAAGGAGTCGATCTCCACGAGACGTATCCCGCTCTTCTTGATCTGCTCCGCGGCCGGCACGAGGCGGTTGAAGTCCGTGGCTGCCATCACGATGGCAGCAGGACGCTGCTTGATGGCATCCTCCACGATGGAGATCTGCTGGTCGATGTACTTCTCCTCCTCTGGGCCTTCGATGAGGAAATCCACGTCGCAGTCCTTGGCCGCGGACTCCACCCCCTCTTTCAAGGTGCGCCAGAAGAAGTTATCCCAATCGAGGGTCTTAAAGATGACGGTGACGCGCGGCTTCTTCCCGAGGCCTGCCGGGAAGAAGACCTGCCATTGGAACGCTGCGGTGATGGCAAGGGCGGCAAGGAGGGCGGCGCCGACGATAAAAAACATGATGCGATTCTTCACTCCCCCTCCTGGCGGACCGCGGGCAGGACCAGGGTGACTGTGGTGCCTATGTTTTCCCGGCTGTCGTAGGTGACGGAGGAGTCGCTTCCGAAGTACAGCTGCATGCGGTCCCGCACGTTGCGGATTCCCACCCCGCCGGTGCCCTTCGCTGAGCCCCCCTCGCTCTCGACCCGCCGCAGCTCCTCCTCGCTCATTCCCACCCCATTGTCACAGACGCTGAACACCAGCTTGCCGTCGTCCATGCGGCCGGTCACGGTGATCATGCCCGGCCCTTCCCTGTTCTTCAGGCCGTGATAGATCGCGTTCTCCACGATGGGCTGGAGCATGAGCTTCAGGCTGCGGTACGGGTGCATGGCGGGGTCCACGTCGATGCGGTAATCCAGGGTGTTCTTGTAGCGCATCGTCTGGATGGTGAGGTAGCAGGAGAGGTGCTCGATCTCGTCCTTCACCGTGATGATCTCCATCCCCCTGCTGATGCCCAGCCGGAAGAAGCGGGCGAGGGTGGAGGTCATGAGCACAGCCTCGTCGTTCTGCCCGCACTCGATCATCCAGATGATCGAGTCCAGCGTGTTGTACAGGAAGTGCGGGTTGATCTGTGCCTGCAGGGCCTTCAGCTCCTGCTTCTGCTTCAGCTCGTGCTCCTCCTTGATCTGCCTCATGAGGTCGCGGACCTTCTTCACGGCAATGTCGCAGTCCCGCGCGAGGTCCGCGACTTCATTGGCCGCGTTCACCCGGATGTCGATGTCGAAGTTGCCGCGCTCCACCTCCTGCATCAGGCCCCTCAGGCTCTGGATGGGGCGGGAGATCCGCTGCGAGATGAACAGGGAGATGATTGCCGCCGTCACGAAACACAGAAGGCCGATCATCACGAAGTAGTACTCCAGTTGCGAGCGGTTTGAAAAAAGCTCGTTCACGTAGGAGACCCCGACGATAGTCCACCCGGTGTAGGAGGAAGTCTTCACCGTGTATAGCACCTCCCGGCCGTCCACCAGGGCGGTCAGGGTGCCGTTCTCGGCGCGCATCGCCTCGGGAATCAGCTCCGTCTTTAGGTTGCTGTAGATGAGCTGCTGCCGGGGGTGATAGACGATGTCCCCCTCGGCGTTGACGATGAACACGTAGCCGCTCTTGCCCAGCTGGATGCTGCTGCACAGCTTCTCGATGATCCCATAATTCAGGTCCACCAGGAGAGCCCCCCGCCTGAGGTTGGAGCGCGTGTCGCGCAGCTCCCGCGACAGCGAGATCACCCACGGGTAGCGATCTTTTAAAAGGTGCTGCACGTGCGCGGAGGAGAGGCTCGCACGCACCGTGTTGAGGGACGAGTTGCTATACCACTCCTGGGACCTGGCGTCCACCGCCGGGTTCAGCTGCGCCTCGGGATCCGCCGTGATGACCGTCCCGTCGTCCAGCGCGAGGAAGATGGACTCGATGTCCTTTCTGACCGACATGATGGATTGGAGGAAGCCGCTGATGCGCTGCCGAAGCGCCTGCGTCCCCTCGCGCATTCCGCGCGAGGTCGCCTCCAAATGCGCCTGCACGTCCCCCGCGCCCGTCACAACGAGCGCGATGTCATCCATGTAGGAGATGTAGTCTTCTATGACCCTGTTCAGCTGCCCCACCACCTGGAAGGTGTTCTCCTTGGTGTTGCGCGTGAGGGACTCCCCCACCATGTAGTAGGAGAAAACGCCGAGGGTCACGATCGTGAAGACGATGAGCACGGCGAAGGCGAGGATCATGCTTGTCTGTATGCTGTGGATCTTCACGTCCAGGGACATCAGAGCGAGCTCCGGAACTCGGACGGGGATTGCCCCGTGGCCTTCTTGAAGATGAAGCTGAAGTACGGGGGATCGGGATACCCCACTGCCTCCGCGATCCGCGACTGCTTCCAGTCCGTGCCCCTCAGGAGCTCCCGCGCCTTGTCGATCCTGTACTCGGTGAGGAACTCGATGAACGTCCTTCCCTCGTGCCGTTTGAAGATCCGCGTGAGGTAGCTGGAGCTGATCGAAAGCTCCCCGCACGCTTTCTCAAGGCCCAGATCCGGGTCCGCGTAGCTTTTCTCTATGAGCTCGCGGGCTTCCCGCGCCTTGCGCTCGGTGAAATCGTGACGGCGGTGGCGCATCCGGTCAAAGGCGGCGCGGCACGACTCCAGGAGGTTTTCCTGGGCTTCGTCCAGGGACTGCGTGCGGGAGAGGGCGCGGAAGGGGTCGGGGTCCAGGGCGCCCGCGGGTGATCCCATCCCCATCTCGTCAAGTGTGTCCATAATAGCCAGGCCGAACCTGCGGACTTCATTCTCCAAGCGCCGCACCTCCAGGTTCCCCGTTTTCAGGGCTGCGATGAAGGACCGGACCACGCCCGCAGCGTCCTCCAGGGACTCGGAGCGTAAAGCCGTGGCGATGCGAGTGGAAAACGCCCGAAGCTCCCGGGTGGACGGGCGGGCGGCATCGGATGGCCTCGCATACCTGATGACCGCATCCCCGCCCTGGATGAAGCGGCAGCGCACCGCGGAGAGCGATTCCTCGTAAGACTCGCGGATTTCCGCTGGCGTCGCTCGGGCTCCGCCTACGCCCACGGTGACCGTGAGGCCGGACAACCCTCGGGCCACCTTGCGCGCCTCCTCGGGGAATTGCTTGAGAGCTTCATCTATGCCCTGCGCGCTTTGAGCCCGAACCAGGACGACGATCCTGCGCTCGGGGGTCTGGAACACGAACGGGCGGTTATCCTCTGGGAGCAGCTCCTCAATCTGCTTCTGGAGGGCCAGGAGGTACAGGTCGGGTTGCAGGTCCTCGGGCAGGGAGCCCAGGGCGCGCGGGTCATCCAGGTCGACCGTCACCACCGCGTAGACCGCCCCGGGAAGCGGGAGTCCCAAGACTTTCCCGCTGCGGTCAAGCTCCGTGTCGCCCACGCTCCCCGAGATGAGCTGGTTGAGGAAGCGCTCTCGAAGCAGCTCGCGGCTCTTGGCCGCCTGCTCCTTGAGCTCCGACAGGTCCAGCCGGGACTTGTGGTCATACTCCAGCTTCCTGCGGATCCTGCGTATCAGCTCCCGCAGCTGGTTGGCGGTGATCGGCTTCAGCACGTAGTCGAAGACACGGTTGCGCATGGCGCGCTGCGCGTACTCAAACTCATCGTAACCGCTCAGAACAACAACCAAGGTCTCCGGGTAGCGGTCCGCCACGTAGGCGGCCACCTGGAGCCCATCAGCCAAGGGCATGCAGATGTCGGTCATCACCACGTCGGGGCGGTGCTTCTCTATTGCCTCGATCGCCTGGGCGCCGTTCTGGCAGGGGGAAAGGAACCGGAAGCCTTCCTCTTCCCAGTTTATCTTCTCCCTGAATCCGCGGAGGATGATCTGTTCGTCGTCAACCATGAGGAAGGAGTACATGGCGCGTCTCGACACCAGTGTAGAGGGTCCTCTGAGTATTGTACATCCTCAGGGCCGCATCATGGCAGCCCCGCCCCGCCCTCGCCTCATGTGCCCCTCCAAGACTGGTGCGGTCGGCAAGCAGCACAGCCTCCTACCGCGAAGGAATTCTCCGCAGTTGATGATGTGTCGGCCATCGAACGTCGGAAGGCTTGGGCGCCTCTTTTGGCCATCATGAATGATAGCTCATCATAGTGGACGGCATCTGTGCCGCCCTCCTCCATGAGAAGCTTCTAGGGTCGGCCGCGATGGAGGTTGTCCAGATACGACGCGCCGTGGGGGGACCTGTACGGTTTGAAATATTCTTGGTCCCATATCTTTGAGATGTCGACGCGCGTCTGGGACGCTTTCGATTTTGAAAAACGTGCTTCCTCGCTGATAGCCACATGTGGATCCGCGGCGACGGCCGTCGGCGGGATTGTTGTCATCCTGTACAATGGGCTATCGGTCCCGTCGAGGCTGGAATGGATGGCGGAATACGTTGTTCTCTTCTCCCTCTTTTATGTCCTCTCCCTGGCGCTCCCGGTCCTCAAGAGAAACTCCGCGAAGCTCGGCATTCTGGGCTCCCGGTTGTTCATATTCTTCCTGATCAGTTTCCCCGATGGAAGATCGATCGCGGTCCGCTACCTGCTCTTCGCAAGTCTGATGATCGACGCAAGCGCGAACCTGCCATTCGCCTACGCCGGTCCGTCTCTCCTCTTCGGCGCCCTCTCCTTTATGATCATGCAGCATTGGGACTTCAACGCCAACATTCCCGTGCGGAACGCGGATCTGGCGGCGACCCTGACCGTGATACTATCGGTGCTGTTTGCCGCGATCCTCTTGTCGGTGCTGAGAAGAATGGAATCGCTTCTCGCCACCCGGCGGGAAGCGAACGATACCCTGCATTCCGCCGTCCTCCAATTGACGAGCGCGAATACAGCCTTCCTGAGGCAGGCGAGCGTCGCGAGCGAGGAGTCGGCCGCCGACGAGCGAAACCGCATCACCCGCGAGCTGCACGACGTGATCGGCCAGACCCTGACCAACATCATCATGATGATGGATGCCGCGCTGTATCGTACCGACGCCTCTCCCCAGGAGAACAGGGAGCTGCTCGTGTGGACTCGCGAGCAGGCGCAGCATGGCCTCGTGGAGACGAGGGCGGCACTCTACGAGCTCCGGTCTCTCCGTTACGATAATCTCCGGGGAATCAAAGCTATCAAGAAAATGGCGGATACCTTTTCATTGCTCTCGAAGATACGGATCAAGATCGAATGGGAAACCTTCCCTGGGAATTCGACGAGGATGTCGAATTCGCAGCGTATCGCCTGATTCAAGAATCGCTCTCAAATGCTTTCCGGCATGGTCAGGCAAGCCTCGTGGAAATGTATCTGTCCAGCTTCCCCTGTGCCTGGAGGGCCAGCGCATACCGTGCGACCGACTCCGCATCGCGCTGATTGTTCTTGTTCTGCCCCAGCACTGCCTTGCGGAACTTGTCCGTGTCCGCCGGCTTGAAGGAGTAGAAGATGAGCCCTGCCTCTCGCAGCAGTTTTTCGATCGGTCTGCTCTGACCACCGCTGCCCTCGATGGCGATCAAGATATCGGTCTGCGCCTTGACCCATCGGAGAAACGCGCCCAGATCGCTGTCGGTCACCAGAAATGTGCGGCTGATCACCTTCGGCTCCTGTCCGTTGACCAGGGCGCAGACAAACCCGTGGGCATCTGGGTCGATGCCGATGGCACCTTTGCTTTCCATGCCACCCTCCTTTGTAGGAGATGAGAGGCCGTTCCGTTCGGTCATCCTTGTAACGAGCAACTACTCCCCTTGGGAGCAGGCATCTGTTTTACGAGACCAGAACGGCCCTTGGGGAGTTGGCATTCTATCAGTGTGCCTCCTCCCGAAGGCAGGTTGTTATGATGACTGTCTGTTTATTGCTTCCAGTTCCGCGTCCGCGGGGAACATGCACGCGAACAGTACGTCACATAGGGCAAGCGGGAGAGCGAGAACGGCTGCACGAACAAGGGCGTGGAGAACTCCTCGTCGGGGTGTGCGTGCGAGCATCGGAAGCGCTTTCGCGGTTGTCGACTCAGGTTCCATCCCTCACTCTCAGGCCAGGAATTGCCCGATGCGCAGGCTGGTGTCCTCCGCGGCGAGCTCGCGTTCGTTCAGGTCCGCAAGCTCGCCCACGATGCGGAAGTCCTTGAAGACCAGCACGCGCCGCGCGAGCTCCACCAGTTCCGGCAGGTCGGAGGAGATGAGGATCACGCCCTTGCCCTCCTCCTTTGCCATGCGCCAGATCAGGTCGTGGATGTATTCCTTTGCGCCGACATCCACCCCGACGGTGGGTTCGTCGATGATGAGGATGTCGCAGTCCGCCACCAGCCACTTGCCGATGGAGACCTTCTGCTGGTTGCCGCCGGAGAGGTTGCGCACCGTTTGCAGCGGGCTGGGGGTCTTGATGTCCAGCTGCGCGATGGTCTTGGCGGCCTGCTCGATCTCGCGCCGGGGCCGCAGGAATCGAAACACCCTGCCGGCCAGCCGGCTCCACACGGTGATGACGAGGTTCGTGGTGACCGTGGCGCCCAGGATGAGGCCCTCCTCTTTCCTGTTCTCGCTCACGTACCCGATGCGGTAGCGGTGCAGGCTTTCCGCCATCGAGCGGATCCTCGCGGGCATGCCGCGCACGAAGATCGATCCCGGCGCTGCACGGTGCTCGCCGATGATCGTCTTGGCAAGCTCGGTGCGCCCCGAGCCGACCAGACCGTACAGGCCGAGGATCTCCCCCTTGTGCAGCGAAAGGGACACGCCGTCGAACAGCTCGCTCGTGAGGCCGCGCACCTCGAGCAGCGGGGTGCCGCGATCCACGTCCAGCAGCCCCCGCCAGCGGCTGCTCGCGCTCCTGCCGATCATCATCGTGATGATCGCGTCCTTCGTGAGCTCATCGCGCGGGTGGGTGCCGATGAGCCTGCCGTCGCGCAGGACGGTCACCACGTCGCACAGCGCCATCACCTCTTCCAGCTTGTGCGACACGAACACGATGGTGACGCCCTGGTCGCGGAGCCTGCGCAGCAGACCGAAGAGGCGGTCCGCCTCGTGCAGGGTGAGCGACGAGGTGGGTTCGTCGAGGAGCAGGATCCTGGCACCGTCGGAGAGCGCGCGTGCGATCTGCGCGAGCTGCTTCTGGGCCGCGGGCAGCTCCCCCACCGGCGTTTCCGGCGCCACCGCAAGTTCCACCATGTCCATGAAGGAGCGCGCATCCGCGGAGAGCCGCCTCCAGTCGATGGCCGGGCCGCGGCGGTAGCGGTGCAGCTTGTCGAGCATGATGTTCTCTGCGATGGAGGCGCGGGGCACCACTTGGATCTCCTGGTGCACGATGCTGATGCGCTGGGCGAGGGCGTCGAACGTGTCATGCAGCACGAGCACGCGGCCGTCCAGCAGCATCTCCCCCTCGTCCGGGCCGTAGATCCCGCAGAGGATTTTCATCAGGGTGCTCTTGCCGGCCCCGTTCTCCCCCAGCAGGGCGTGAATGGTTCCTGGGGCGAAGGAGACGCTCACCGCGTCCAGCGCCTTGACGCCGGGAAAGCTTTTGCTGATGGACCGTACCTCGAACATCGCCTCACCGCCTGTGGGTCGCGAAGCATGCGCCCGGCAGGTGCCGGGCGCATGGCTTCAGCATTCGTCGTGCGCTACTTGGTCAGGTACTTCTTCGTCAGGTCCGCCTTGATCTGGTTGGTCACCTTGGTCAGGTCGGCGGCGTAGTTGCCCATGTTGGCTTTGGTCACGACCACGATCCCGGCGTTGATGTCGTACGCGCCCTGCTTCGGCTTCCACCCCTCGGAGAGGTATTTCAGCGCCAGCAGCGACAGGTACCCGTGGCCGTAGGGGTTCTGCGCCACGAAGCCGTCCAGGAACCCATCCTGCACCGCCTTGAGGGTCACCGGGTCGTCGTCGATGCCCACCGCGGCGATGTGCTTCTTGTTCTTGGTCTGGTAGTCGGTGAGGAACTTCGACAGCGCAACGGTGGGCACGTAGCCTGTGCAGATGATGCCGTCGACCGCGCCGCCCGCAGCTCCCACCGCGCCCTCGATCTTCTCGATGGCTTCCTGCTCGCTCTTGATCCCCGCCACCTCGACCACCTTCACGTTCGGGTACTTGGCAGCCACCTGCAGGATGCCGTCGCGGCGCAGCTTGGTGTTGGGGTCCTCGAGCACTTCGAGCACGTTCACCAGCTTGCCCTTCTTGCCCATCTTGCCGATCACGAACTCCGCTGCGTCGATGGCCGACTGCTTGATGTCGGTGCGCACGCAGAAGCTCGCAGGCGTCGGCAGCATGGTGGACGCGCCCTCGGTGACGACCTTGGCGCCCTTCTTCACCAGCTCGTCGAACAGGCCGTTGGCCGCACTCGCATCGGAGGGATAGATCTCGAAGTAGTTGTACCCGTCCGCTGCCAGCGCCAGCACGCCCGTGTTCTCGCTGTCCATGTTCCAGTCCGGCCCCACCTGCTTCTTCACCGCGATGTTGAACTCCTTGGCGAAGGCATCCACCCCTTCGGCGACCTTGTCGAAGTAGGGGTGCGGCGCCGGAAAGTACACCGCGAACTTGGCCGGTCCGGCCGCGAACGCAAGGCTTCCGACCAGCGCGAGTGTCGCCACGACCATTAGGATCTTTCTCATCGTAGACCTCCTGTTGAAACCCGGGAAAGAATTAATCGGGACGCAACGGTCCCGCTCGTCACAGCTTCCGGGCGCGCGCCGCCATGTTCATGCGGAAGTACTCCACCATCACTGCCATCAGGATGATGAGCCCGAGGAACGTGGCTTCGAAGTACACGTTCACCCCCAGCATGATCAGCCCGTTCCTGATGAGAGCCATCAGCAGGCCGGAGAACAGGAATCCAAACGCGCTGATCGTGCCCCCACTGAGCGCCGTACCGCCGATCACGGTGACCGCGAAGGAGACGATCAGCCAGTCCCCGCCGGTGGCCGGCTGGGCCGTGCCCATGCGCGACACCCAGAGGATGGCGGCCACCGAAGCGCAGAGCCCCGAGAGCACGTTCGCCAGCATGATCATGCGCGAGGTGTTGATGCCCGAAAGGCGCGCCGCATCGATGTTGCCTCCCGTGGCCAGGAGCCGGCGGCCGATCACCGTATAGCGGAAAACGTAGAACAGGATGGCCAGCGCGGCGAGCATCAGGAACACCATGTTCGGGATCCCCAGCACGTCTCCTTTGCCCAGGACGGTGAAGCCGGCCGGGATCTTGGAGTAGGGCCGGCCAAGCGAGATCCCGTTCACGAACCCCTGGTAGATGAAGCTGGTGGCCAGGGTGACCACGAACGAGTTCAGCCTGAACCGGCTGATGATGAAGCCGTTGGCAGCGCCGCACAGCGCGCCGGTCGTCAGCCCGAACACCACCGCCACCCACGGCGCGAGCCCAAAGATCTCGATGCTGTGCCCCAGGATGACCACAGTGAGGCCGCCGATGGCGCCCAGGGAGAGGTTCATGCCCCCGATGAGCACCACCATGGCCTGCCCGAGTGCAATGAACACGTTCTGCGACGCCGCGCGCCAGACATTGAACTGGTTGAAGGGCGTGAAGAAGTTCTGCGTGAGGGTCGAGAACAGCACGAACAGCACCACCGTGGCGATGATCGCGCTCGCGTCGGTCCGGCGGAAGAATGCGCGCACGAAGGCCCTCGGTTCCGCTGCCGGCCTGCCGCTCTCCATCATTCTCGACTCCTTTCAGCCGCCGTTGTACTCCGCGACCGCCTGGAACATCGCGAGGATGTTCTCCGGGGGTACGTCGGGGAGGATGTTGTGCACCGGGTTGAACACGAACCCGCCGCCCGGGGCGAACACGGCGAGCCGCTCCCGCACCTGGTCGCGCACCTGCGCGGGCGTGCCGCGGTTGAGCACCGCGCGCGTGTCGACACCGCCGCCCCAGAACACGAGGTCCCTGCCGAAGTCCCGCTTCAGACGCGCGGGATCCATGTCGCGCGCGCTGGTCTGCACGGGGTTGAGGATCTGGAATCCCGCCTCCACGAAGTCCGGCAGGAGCAGGGTGACGGAGCCGCAGGAATGGAGGAAGGTCGCCATCGCGCTGTGGGCGCGCACGTAGTCGCAGAGGGCCCGGTGGCGCGGCTTGAAGAGGCGGCGGTAGAGGTCGCGCGACATGAAGGGCCCAGCGTCTGTGCCGAGGTCGTCGCCGAAGCGCACGATGTCCGCCACGTCGCCGACCGCCTCGCACACTTTCGCGAGCGTGGCGAGGTGGCGCTCGAGAAGGGCGTCGAGCAGCCCCTCAACCCTGGCCTCCTCGAGCACGAGGTCCATGAGGAAATTGTCGAGGCGCCGCAGGAAGGTGCCCCACTCGAAGAGGTTGCAGCCAACCACGACTACGATGGCGCGGTCCGAGGCGCGGCGAAGAGCCTGCGCGCGGCTTCGCAGCGTCTGCCAGAAGTCCGGCTGCCCGGCGCTGTCCCACGGAGCGTGCGCGAGGGCTGCCCACACGACGGTCGCCATGGCGTCGTCGAGGCCCGTAAGATTCACGGGCCACCCGTTCGCCCACGGGAAATGCGCCTGGTCGAAAAACGCGCTGCCTGCGGGCATGCGGCCCACGGGGATGGCGCGGCCCTCACCGTCTGTCATCACGGCGGTCCACGACCCATCTTCCTGGCGCTGCGGAGCGAACCATGCGGGGTACTGCGCGGCTTCGCCTCCCGGGAGCCGGATGTCGACCCAGGGCGCTGCCGCGGTGAACGTGCGGCCAAGGTCCACCACATCGACGCCGAACCGCTCGAGCGCCCATTCCTCCGGCTCCGCGAGCTGCTGCACCACGTCGTAGATCCGCACGCTGCCGTCGCGGATGCCCAGAGCGCCGCGCAGCCGCGCATAGGCGGTTGCAGAGATCCCGGAGCTCGGTGTGGCGCCGAGATCCACCGGCACCCGGTCCGGCTGCTCGTGGCGGATCGCTGCGCGCACCCGTTCGCGCGGGGTCACGCCGGCCTCCCCTTACTCGACATGAAAAACCTCTTCCATGGTCGCCCACCATTCGCCCAGCGTACGGCCCGGCAGAGGGTCCTGCAGCAGGTCGGTGATCTTCCACCACGCTTGAGTCTTCGGATCGGCGGCCATGCGTGCGATGTCTGCCTTGAAATCTGACCCCGTGTACTCGAAGTAGGCGAAGAGGTGGCCGTCCTTGTGATAGATGGAGTAGTTGTGGATGTTGCACTGGCGGATGGTGGCGAGCACCTCCGTCCAGACATCCCGATGGATGCGGCGATACTCTTCCAGCGCGCCCGGCTTCAGGCGAATAACCTGTCCGTACCTTTGCATCGGCATTCAACCTTCAAGTGAAGCATGTACTGAAATTCTCTATTAGGTGTCGATATTTTACTATAATTTTTGCCTTTGTCAAGTATATTTAATGTTCTTGAAGTAAATATTTACTAAATCATTGACACGAATGCAAAAAATCAGGTACTATGCTGGAGACTTGCTCGTCGGAACATGAAGATGGCGAAACCGAACCTGAGCCAGGTAGCTGCAACAGCAGGAGTATCCGTTACCACGGCGTCACTGGCTCTTGCCGGCAAGGGCAAGATCTCCCCGGCAGTGCGCGAGCGTGTCGCCGAGGCTGCCCGGAAGCTTGGCTACAAACGCAAGGTGACTCGCGACCCTTCGCCATCTGAAGTGCCCCGCACAATCACGATCCTTCTCCCAATGGACGACATTTGGGCGCACGTCTTCTACTTCGTGCGCCCCATCATCATCGAGATCGAGAAAACGCTCATTCGCCACGGCTACTACCCCGTGGTGCTGCCTACCCTGTACTCAGCGGACGTCGAGATCACCATCGCCAAGATCCTCGCGAACGAGGCGAAGGCCGTCTTCTCCATCCACTACGGGAACGAGGCGCTGTTCAGGCAACTGGAGGGCATGGGCATCCCGGTGGTGGTGATCATGAACAACAACTTCCAGGACACCTTCTACTCGGTGTGCGTGGACGATTTCCAGGGCGCCTACGAGGGGTGTCTTCACTTGATCCGGCTCGGCCACCGGCGCATCGGTTACGTGGACTACGCCAGGCCGGACCTGCCCGCGGTGGTCGTGGACAGGTTCATCGGCTTCACCAAGGCCATGAACGAGTTCTCGATTCCCTTCGAAATGGGCATGCGGCTCACCGTGCGCCAGGACGACCGGCCTGCGCTCGGCGAAGGACTGCGCGCGATGTTCGCACGGGCCTCCCGGCCCACGGCGTTGTTCGTCCACGACGACTACTTCGCCCTGCGCGTCGTGTCGGAGCTCGCCGCGCTCGGGATCCGCGTGCCGCAGGACGTCTCGATCGTTGCCCCCGGCGACGTGCTCAACTACGGGGACCCTTTCGTGCCGCCTATCACCACCATGCGCATCAACACCGCGCTCATGGGGCAGATCTCCGCCGACCTGATCCTCAACCGGCTCGACAGGAAGCCCGAGGACATCCACGTGCTGAAGATCAAGCAGCAGCTCGTGGACCGCGGCTCCTGCCGCGCGCCGGGGTGACCCGCCGGCGAGAGCATCTTCGACTCGAGCGGGGCACATCGTCCCGAGCATCGCTCTGCCCTTCCTCCGGCGCGGCAGGAGGCGCGCAGGGACTACATCAGCCGCTACACCACGGCGTTCCCCCGGGGCCCCCTGGAGGGCCGACGGGTGCTCGTCTACCAGCACTCGGCCGTGGGCAGGGACATCCTCGTCGAGGTCCTGTCCGCCCTTGACGCGGTGGTGTCCACGGACGGGGACAGCGATAGGCCGCTCGTCCTCGGCGTGGAGCGGGGCAGGGTCAGGTTCCTCCCCGGGGACATCCTCGGGATGGTCGCCGCGGACTTCCTCGGCGTCCGCAGCGCGGCGGTGCCCGTGAGCGCGAGCGATGCGCTGCTGCCGATCCTCGCCCTCCTGTACGCCTCGCTTGGCCGGGGCATGAGCATCGCCAAGCTGCTCTCCACGCTCCCGACCCGTTTCGGCCGTTCCTCGGTCCTGCGGCCGTTCCCGCGAGACCGGGCCCTTGCAATCGTCGCGGCTCTCTCTCCCGCCAACCCCGATATCGTGGAGGCGCGCTTCGAAGTGCCCGAGGGCAGGCAGCCGCACCCCGCTGTGCTTCGGGCGGGCGGCACGACGGGTCCGGATGTCGCTGACGAGAGTCTTGCGAAGGAGCTTGCGAGGATCCGCGGCAGGCTGGAGGGGTTCTTCACGATCCGCGACGGCTTCGGCCCCGTGGCCTGGACCAACTGGCTGGACGGCGTGCGCGTCGGGTTTGCCAACGGCGATGTCGCGCACGTGCGTCCGTCGGGCAATGCGCCCGAGCTTCGCATCTACGTCCTCGCCGGCAGCCCTGAGCGGGCCGATGCCATCGTCGCCCGCGCGGTCGCCGACAACGGGATTATCCGAACAATCGAAGCAGCTCTCTGATGAAGCTGAACACCGTGACGGCGTCGGGATTGGCACCCGTCTCGCTCATCGCCGTCTCGTTCACCCTGCCGTGATTCCAGCGGCGTTCTGAAGCGGGTCCCAAACCCTGGCGAATCCGAAGTCCTTGAAATGATCCAGATCGCGCGTGGCCAGCTCATCGACGCCATGACGCAGCAGGGTATATGCCAGGCGAGCATCGAATATCGTTCGCCTGCCTCGCCCGGATTCAGCGGCATATCGCCAGATTCTGGGCATCTGGTTGCCGGGATAGTCGACAATCCGCCAATGGCGGTTCTCTCGGTATGTCATGCATATCTCCACGGCAAAACTCGGTATCCTGCGAGTGGCTGTTCAGGAATCCATGGGCCGTCTCCTGCAGGGGGCTGCGAGAATTGCTGGCATGGAATGGGATGTTTGTGTCAACGCTGAGCATGATCGCGCTCTTCGCCCGGTTCGTTTGCCCGCGCCCTCCAGTCAGCCTCCGCGGCCCGAAAATGCCCGAGGTCAACTGGCGGCGGAGGTTGCCATTCCGCCGTGCCGTCGCTGTGCTCGGGATGGACGGAGAGGATGTATTCACCTGCTCGGCGCATTATTTCCGAAAGAGTACTCTCCTGGCTTTGTGCCAGCCTTTTCAGGCGGTGGTAAAGGCTATCAGGGAGCTGGATCTGTGTTCTCCTCATGGTGGAAAAAATGCATCGACATTGTTTTGATGTCAATCCCGCAGCCTCCGATGATTCCGAAAAGCTCGGGTCGGTGTGTCAGGAGCGGGGCAAGTGAGAACAACTTTACAGAGATCGTCGCCACAATGAAAAAGCCCCCGGGGAAACCGGGGGCTGCATGCCACTCTGCTCTGCTGGCAGCTATTGCGCGTACTGGGCGACGTTCGACTTGTCGATGACGAATCCGTCGATGAGGAGCTTCTTCACCGATGCCTGGCCCTTGATCTGCCCGACGAGGCTGCGCACGACGACCTGCGCCATCTGCTTGTTGTCCTGCTTGATCGTGGCGGTGAGCTCGCCGTCCTGGATGCTCTTGATCGCACTGGGGAGGCCGTCGAAGCCGAACACCTTGATCGTTCCCAGCATCCCCTTCTGCTTCACAGCCGCGAGGCCCGCGAGGGCGCCGGGGTCCCAGCAGCCGAACACCGCGACGATGTCGGGGTTGGCGCCCAGCTCGTTCATCGTGGTCTCGTTCGCCTTTCCGTCGTTCCAATCGCAGGCCCTGAAGATGACCTGGAAGCCGTTCGCCTCCACGACCTGCTTCACTCCGTCGCGCCGGGCGTCGCCGGTCTGGTGACCCAACGTGCCGCCGAGGATCAGGACCTTGCCCTTCGTGGGGACGTTGTCGACGATGTACTGGCCCAGAACCCGCGCAGAGGAGAGGTTGTCGGTCTGCGCGAGGGCGGTGATCTGCGGGTCGTCGATCGCGGTGTCGACCGCAACGCAGACGATCTTCTTCGCGGCAGCGTTTTTCAGCGACTCGCCGAATGCGCGGTTGTCCACCGAGCCGATGATGATGCCCTGCACGCCCCTGTTGATGGCGTTGTCCACGGCCGCCTTCTGCTGCGCCGCATCAGGCTCTGTCGGCGTCATGTCCAGCAGGTCTACTCCCTGCGCTTTGGCTTCCTCGGCCACGTACTGGGACATCTGGACCCAGAAGGGCGTCGTGTGCGGGAATCCGACGTACGCGATGGTGATCTTGCCCGCCGGTTTCGCGCCGGTCTCGCCTCCACCCGCCGCAAAGGCGACGCTGGTGGCGGCGAACAGGATCGCCAGGACCACGATGATGCGCGTCATTGTTTTGTTCATGTTTCTCTCCTTCTCGTTTTTCGATTGCCCATCCTGTTCAACGAACAGGTCTATGCCCTCGATTCCCTCCTGCGCTGGATCACGTCCAGCCACACGGCGAAGATGATGACGATGCCGACGCTCACTCTCTGCCACGAGGAGCTCACGCCGAGATGGCTCAGGCCCGCGTAGAGCGTGTTGATGATCAGCACGCCGATCACCGTCCGCCCGACCCCGCCGATGCCTCCCGACATGCTCGTGCCGCCGATGATGACAGCGGCGATCGCGTCCAGCTCCATGCCGTTGCCCCACGAGGCGTTGGTGAAGTTCAGCCGGGAGGACTGGATGATCGCCGAGAGCCCGGCGAAGAAGCCGCCAATGGTGTAGTAGATGAAGTAGTACTTCTTCACCGGAATTCCTGCCAGGCGCGAAACCTCGTTGTTGCCGCCGATGGCGTAGCAGTTGAACCCCAGCTTCGTGCGCGAGAGGAAAATATACACGAGGATGAAGGCCGCCACCATGATGGCGATGGGGATCGCGTACCCCGTTCCGATCATCTGGAAGGAGACGGGAAAGCGCGACATGTCCTTGTTGGCCGCGAGGATCTCCGCCAGGCCCCGGTAGAGCTTCATCATGCCCAGCGTGCCGATGAAGGACGGGATGCCCGTGCCCAGGATGATGGCCCCGTTCACGGCGCCGCCGGCTGCTCCGATGGCGAGTGCGGCGATCACCACGATGGCGACGGGCACTCCGGCGATCAGCATCCAGCCCGAACAGACGGCGACCAGGCAGAACAGCGAGCCGATGGAAAGGTCCAGCCCTCCGGCGATCAGCACGATGGTCGGGCCTGCCGCCATGGTGCCGAGGATGACGGACTGAGTGAGGATGGTCGAGAAGGTGGCGAACGTGCGAAACGTCGGCGAGGCGATAGAGAAAAGCGCGTAGATGATCAGCAGCCCCAGCAGGGACTGCAGTCCTTTTCGAATCTGGGAGCGCGCCGAGCTGGCGAAGAGTTGTTTCATGCCGTTTCCGTCCCTTCCCGGTTGTCGCTTCTTGCCGTCCCGATGGCGGCGCGGAGGATCTCCTCCTCTGTCGCCTCCCCCCGACGAAACTCCCGCGCGATGCGCCCGCGGTACAGAACGATCACCCGGTGGCCCATCTCGAGGGCCTCCTTGTAGTCGGAGGTGAGCATCACGATGCCGATGCCCTCGGCGAGCAGCCCGCTCATCAGGGCGTACACCTCGGCCTTGCCGAGGATGTCGATGCCGCGGGTCGGCTCGTCGAACAGGAACACCCGGCTCTTCGTGCCCAGCCATTTGGCCACAACGGTCTTCTGCTGATTGCCGCCCGAGAGCTGGCCCGCCGTCGTCTCGATGCTGGGCGCCTTGATGTTGAGCCTCTGCATGAACTCGGCGCACTCGGTTCTGATCGCCGCGTGGTCGATGAAGCCCAACCGGCTCAGCCGGGAGGAGCTGGGCAGGCCGTAGTTGTCGCGAATGCTGTGAACGAGGATCAGGCCGAGGGCCTTCCTGTCCTCGGCCAGGTAGGCAAGGCCCGCCTCGACCGTCTTCCTCGGCGAGGAGAAGTCGATCTTCCGCCCTTCCACGTACACCTCGCCGCCGTCCGAGGGATCGATGCCGCAGACAGCCCGGCCCAGCTCGGTCTTGCCCGCGCCCATGAGCCCCGTGACGCTCACGATCTCTCCCTTCTTCACGCTGAGAGAGATGCCGCTCAGCTTCTTTCCCCGTCGGATGCCGACGAGGCGGAGGGCCTCCTCTTCGCCGGGCGGCGAGAGCTGGGGATACTGGCTTTCCATCTTCCGCCCGATCATGGTCTCGATGATGCTGTCGAGGGAGATGTCGGCCACTTTGAAGACTCCCACGTTCCTGCCGTCGCGCAGGATCGTGACCCGGTCGCCCAGCTCGTGGACCTCGGAGTAGCGGTGGGAGATGTAGACGAAGCCCACGCCGTGGCTCCTCTTCAGCTCCTGGATCACACGGAACAGGTCCTGCCGGGAGCGGTCCTCCAGCACGTCGGTCGGCTCGTCGAGCACGAGCACCTGCGCATCCTTCACGAGCGCCCGGGCGATCTCGACGAGCTTTTGCTGCGTCACGCTCAGCTTGCCCACAACCGCGTAGGGATCGAGGTCCATGTGGAACGTCTCGAGGGACCGCGCGGCGGTCTCGTACAGGTCCTTCTGCCTGACGAAGCCGAGCCGCCGTGGCTCCATGCCGAGGAACATGTTGCGGGCGATGTCGAGCTGGGGGACCAGGCTGAGCTCCTGGTAGATGAAGCGCAGGCCCAGGCCGAGGGGGTCCATGGGACTGTGGATGGCGGCCTTGCTGCCCCGGATGAAGATGTCCCCCTCGTCCTTCGTGTAGGCGCCGCTCAGGATCTTGATCAGCGTGCTCTTGCCCGCCCCGTTCTCGCCGAGGAGCATGTGCACCTCGCCCGGGCGGAGCGAGAAATCGACATGGTCGAGGGCGAGCACTCCTGGGAAGCGCTTGACGATGCCCTTCATCTCGACGAGGAATGTCGGGGCTTTGGGAGTGTCCATCCAGCATGGATGATACGCCCAGAGCCTCCCGCGTGCAAGTGCCGGCGGGCGGCTTTTGCCCGACCAGACCGCCGCGCCGCAGGCATCCGCTGGAAAACAATCGGCGAACGGGCGATACTGAAGGGCGACACAGGAGGAACGCGCATGATCGACGCGGTGCTCTACATGCCCCAGAGGTTGTGGGACTGGGCGCGCATCGCGATGGAGGTTGCGGAGGAAACAGCATGAACAGTCTCGAGCGCTGCATGGCCGCCCTGGAGGGGAGGCCTGTCGACCGGACGCCAGTTTTCCCCCTGCTGATGTTCCTTGCCGCGGACAGGCTCGGCGTGAGCTACAGGGAGTACGCGACGGACGGGAGCGTTCTCGCAGAAGCCCAGCTTCTGGCGCTCGAGCGCTTCGATGTAGACGCGATCACGGCCTGCTCGGACGCCTTCCGCCTGGCGGCCGACCTGGGCGGCGACATGGAATATCCCGAGAACGGCACGCCGTATCTGCGCGCGCCGCTGCTCGCGGGCGAGGCGGACCTCGCGCGGCTTGGCAGGCTCGATCCGACGCAATCCGGCTCGCGAATGGCCGACAGGCTGCGCGCCGTGCGGGAGCTGGCGAAGGCGGCGGGGGATGAGTGCCTGGTTCTGGGCTGGGTCGACATGCCCTTTGCCGAGGCCTGCGCGCTGTGCGGCGTGAGCCAGTTCATGGTGCTCCTGTATGACGATCCGCGGCTAGCCCACCGGATCCTCGCCTTCATCGAGGGTCTGGTCGTCGAGTTTGCCGCCGCGCAGCTGGAGGCGGGGGCGCGGATGATCGGCGCCGGAGACGCGGCAGCCTCGCTTCTCTCCCGCGCGATGTACCGCGAGTTCGCCCTCCCGTACGAGCAGCGGGTCTTCGCCGCGATCCGGGCGAAGGGCGGGCTGGGGAAGCTGCACATCTGCGGCAAGACCACGCAGATGCTGGGCGATATGGCGGCGAGCGGAGCGGACCTCGTGAACGTGGACCACGCGGTCGATTTCGGCAGGGCGCTCGAGGCGTACGGTAAGGCGGGGGTCTGCTTCAAGGGCAACCTCGACCCCGTACGCGACATGCTGCAGGCCACGGCGGCGCAGTGCGAGGCCCGGTCGATCGAACGCATCAGGGCGGCGCACGGTCTGCGCTACATGCTGAGCCCCGGATGCGAAATCCCCGCGGCCGTCTCCGACGAGGTCCTTTTGGCCTTCTGCCGCGCACCGACGAAGGCCTGAGGCGGAATAATTACTCAGTCGTTGAGATAAAATACTCAATGATTGACTATTCTTGCCCTCTGGGGTACACTCGAACCACATGGGTCGGATCACTCACCAGAGGGGCGTGGTTTCCGAGGCGCTCGCGAGCCTGCGCAAGGGAAGGAGACTCATCCACATCATTGTGGGACCCCGCCAGGTGGGCAAGACGACGGCTTCCGTACAGATAGCGCAGGAGTGGTCCGGGCCGGTCATTCGCGCAAGCGCAGATGAACCGCTTCCGCCGGGGCCGCAGTGGATACGAGTTCAGTGGGAGCGCGCTGTCAATCGCCGCGCCGAGAGACCACTCCTGATCCTTGATGAGGTCCAGAAAGTCCAGGGCTGGAGCGAGTCGGTGAAGGCGCTCTGGGACGCGGAGCTGACGGGGCGCCGGCCGCTGGCTGTCCTACTGCTGGGTTCGTCCTCTCTGCTTCTCCAAAAGGGCCTGGCGGAAAGCCTCGCGGGGCGATTCTTCCTGTTCCGCTGCCCCCACTGGGGTTACGCGGAGATTCGTGCAGCTTTTCGAGGAGACCTGGACCGCTGGCTGTATTTCGGGGGCTACCCCGGTGCGTATGCCCTTACGGACGATGAGCCTGCATGGGCCGCTTACATCCGCGACTCTCTCATCGAGACGGTGCTCGGACGGGACGTGTTGCAGCTCCAGACCGTGGCCAAGCCTGCATTGCTGCGTCACCTGTTTCTCTTCGCAGCATCGGCCCCGGCGCGGATCATTTCCTACAACAAGATGTTGGGCCAGCTCGTGGACGCGGGGAACACGACCACGCTCGCGCACTACCTGCGTCTGTTGGGAGCGGCTTTCCTCCTGACGGGCCTCGAGAAGCTGCGGGGAGGCGGGGTGCAGAAACGCGGCTCCAGCCCCAAACTGGTTCTCTGGAACAACGCGCTTGTTTCCGCGGTATCGGGCCGCGGGTTCACCGAAGCGCGCGCAGATCCTTCCTGGTGGGGCCGGGTGGTGGAAAACGCTGTAGGCGCTCATCTTCTGAACTCGCTGCAGGGGCTGCCGTGGGAAGTGATGTATTGGCGTGAAGGGGATCTCGAAGTGGACTACGTCGTGCGGACGCCACGGCGACTCCTCGCGATCGAGGTCAAATCCTCCCGGTCCAGGGTGCCGAACGGGCTGGCTGCTTTCTGTTCCCGATGGGAGGAAGCCGTACCGCTTATCGTCGGCCCCGGTGGCATGCCCCTGGAGGAGTTCTTCTCGACGGATCCCCGCAGGCTGTTGGACGGGTGAAGTACGCGGCCAAGCCCGCGGCCTGGCGCCGGCCCGGACCGCGCTGGCCGTTCTCAGAGCACCGGGCCCAGGGACCAGGGAAGGAACTCGGCCTCGCCGATCCCCAGCGCCTCGCTCCTGGTTCGTTCTCCCGAGGCGACGGCGATCAGCTTCTCGAAAACGCTCGCCCCGACGGCTTCGAGCGGAGCTCCCGCGAGAATCGGGCCGCAGTCCACGTCCATATCCTGCTGCATCCTGCGGAAGAGGTCAGAGGTCGTGGCGAGCTTGATCGTCGGGACCAGCGTCGAGCCGAACACGGACCCGCAGCCCGTCGTGAAGGCGACCACTGTCGCCCCGCCCGCGATGAGCCCCGTCACCGAGACCGGGTCATATCCCGGTGTGTCCATGAACACCAGTCCCCGCGAGCTGATCGGCTCGGCGTAGCGCACCACCCGCCGCAGGGGCGTGGTCCCTCCCTTGAGGATCGCGCCGAGGGATTTCTCGAACAGCGTCGTGATGCCCGCATCGATGTTGCCGGGGCTCGGGTTGGCATCGAGTGAAACCCCGAAAAGCCGGCACCACTGCTGCCACCATTCGACACGCTCGATGAGCTTCCGTGCCACCTCCGGGTCGGCGGCCCTGCGGATAAGCAGGTGCTCGGCGCCGCAGATCTCGGGGGTTTCGCCGAGCACGGCCGTGCCTCCGTGGCGGATCAGCTCGTCGACAGCCCACCCGAGGGCGGGGTTGGCGGTGATACCGGAATTGCCGTCCGATCCTCCGCACTTGGTGGCGAGGACCAGCTCGGAAACCGGCTCCCGGGTCCGTCGGTGGGCGTTCGCGCGGGGCAGCACCAGCCGAATGGCAGCGGCAACCGCTTCCACGGTCTTGCCCGTGCCTCCCAGATCTTGGATAGCGTGGCAGGGAATGCCCTGCAGACCCTGATCCGCGACGAGAGTCGATGCGAGGTTCTTTTCGCAGCCGAGGCCGACGATCACCGAGGCCGCGGTGTTGGGGTGCCGTGCAGAGCCTCCGAGCACGCGCATAAGCATTCGGTGATCCTCGGAATGGGCTGCCGAACCACAGCCACCGGGGTGGGTCACCGCGAACACCCCGTCGACATTCGGGTACTCCCTGCCGATGTCGCGGAAACGCTCCCGCACCATCTGGCACACGCTCGCGGAGCAGTTCACCGTCGAGAGAACGAGCACGCAGTTGCGGGTTCCCACTCTTCCGTCGGGGCGCCTGAATCCCTCGAAGAAACGCATCTTCTCCTCGGGATAGGGCTCCACGGGCCGCGAGTTGATCGAGGGCTCGAAGGGGACTTCGCGTTGTCCGCATGCAAGGTTGTGCGTATGAACGTGATCCCCCGCGGCGATCGGGGCTGTTGCCCATCCGATGATCTCGCCGTAGCGGCGGACCGCTCCGCCCGAAGCCAGTGTCCTGCGCGCGAGCTTGTGGCCGGCCGGGATCTCGGCAAGCGCGCTGAAACTCGCCCCGTCGTCATTGATGAGAGACCCCGCCGGTATCCGCTGCCGCGCGACCGCGACATCGTCGCCGGCATGCGCGATCACGGCGAGCCGATGCAGGGGGAAAGAAGGATTCATGCTCATCGCGCCACTGCCTACCGCACCAAGCGCTCGACTGCTTCGACGATCCTCGCCGTGGAGGGAAGCGTCGCATCTTCGAGTGCGCGGGAGTAGGGGATCGTGCCAGTCGTGCACACGCGCGCGAAGCGGCCGCGAAATTCGCTTTCGAGAAGGAGGGCCGCAACCTCTCCCGAAAGGCCGAAGCCCTCGTAGTCTTCGTCGACGACAACCACCCGTCCCGTCCTGCCGGCGCTCTCGCGGATCGTTTCGGCGTCGAGGGGCGAGACGGTACGGATATCGAGCACCTCCGCGGAGACCCCCTTCCTTTGAAGCGCGTCGGCGGCCTGGAGGCACCTGTGGACTCCGACTACCACGCTCAGAAGGGAAACGTCCGCTCCGTCGCGCACGACCGCCGCCTTCCCGATAGGGATCGGTGTCCATCGGGCCGGCACCCGGCCGCACGCCCCCCCGGCGGGGACATCGAACCGCACGGTCTTCCTCCCCCCCTTGCCCAGGAACTCGAGCCATGTTTCGGACAGCAGCTTGTGCTCGAGGTAGACCACGGGGCCGGGGTGCCGCAGCGCGGCGGTCATCAGACCCCCCGCATCCGCGGGGGTTGAGGGGACAGCGACGGCGAGACCCGGGATATGCGCGAGCCATCCCCAGAGGCACTGCTCGTGCTGCCCGCCGTCTCCGTAGCCGCCGCCGCAGGCCGAGCGCACGACCAGTGGCGCCGACCACTTCCCTCCCGAGAATGCGTCGACCTTGGCTGCATGATTGAGCAGGGCGTCCATGGCCGTGCCGATGAAGTCCACGAGCATGACCTCCACCACCGGGCGCAGCCCCGCCATGGCGGCAGCAACCGCGGCCCCGACAAAGGCGCTTTCGCTGATGGGGGTCGCCCGGACCCTCTCCTCGCCGAAGCGCACGAGGAGGTTTCTGCGGATCGTGTGGACATCCTCGCCGAAGACGACGATCTTCTCGTCCTCGGCCATCGCCGAGGCCAGGGCATCGTCGATCGCCTCTGAAAAGCCCATCCTACGCATGGCTCACGCCTCTCCGAGAGCGATCTGGGCTGCGGACTCGACTTCTTCCTGCGCCTTGGTTTCCAGGACTCTGAGCCGCGCCGCCGCACCCGCAAGCAGCCGGCGGGTCCTGGCAACGGGATCCGCCTTCGCATCCGACATCAGCGCGCCGGCCCTACGCACGAGCGAGAGGATGGATGCGGCGCTCGAAGCCCTCTGCCGAGCCGGGGCGCCTTTCAGTCGCAGCGCGGAGGCGACGAGAGGACCCGCGATCCTCGCCATCTCACGGACCGGCCTCCTGGCCGTCCGTGCGAGCTGGTCGCCGAGGAAGTGACCCTGGGGCCGAACGCAGCGCGCGAGAAGGAATGCAGGTCCCCCTCCCTCGCGGATGCGGTCGATTACGCCATCGACCGCCCGGCACAGCTCTTCGATGTCCGCCCCGTCGGCCTCTGCGACGGGGATCCCGAAGCTCGCGGCCCGACTCGCGAGGCTCCCCGCGGTCACGGTGGATGAGAGCGTGGTGATCGACAACTGGTTGTCCTTGCAGACGAAAAGCGCGGGCAGCTTCCACACGGCGGCAAGGTTCAGGGATTCCATGAGCATGCCCTCGTTCATCGCGCCCTCGCCGAAAAAGGCGACCGAGATGCAGCCGGGGCGAAGGCGTTTTGCGGCGAGGGCGAACCCTGCCGCGGCAGGCCCCGAAGCTCCCACGATGCCCGACGAGGCGGCGAGCAGCTCGCGGGAGAAGAGGTGCATGTGACCTCCACGGCCGGCGCACAGCCCGTCGGGTCTGCCGAGAAGCTCCTTGAAAAGGGAGACGAGATCGATCCCCCGCATGACCAGGGCCGGCGTGCCTCGATGGTCGAGCGCCATCGCGTCGCCGTCGCGCATGCGGGAGACGACGGCCGCCGCCACCCCCTCCTCCCCAATGCCCAGGTGCATCTCGCCTGAGATGAGCCCATGGTCCCAGAGACGGATCACTTCCGTCTCGACGAGCCGGCTCCTGAGCATCTGCCGATAGAGCGACCAGAGATCGACGTCCATGATCGGCTCCTACTTCTTCGATCCTCCCTGACCGTAGTATGCGCCCTTCCCGTGCTTTCGCAGGTAGTGCTTGTCCAGGAGGGTTTTCTTGACGCCCTTCACCGACGGGGAGAGCGCAACGGAGAGCGCTGCCATCCCGGCGACGTACTCGAGGATCTCGCTGTTGTGCACGGCATCCGAGGGGTCCCTGCCCCACGTGAAGGGGCCGTGAGAGGCGACGAGCACCCCGGGCATGGACCTATAGTCCAGGGAACGAAAGGCCTCGATGATCTGGACCGCCGTCTCCTCCTCGTAGTCCCTTTCGATCTGCGCATCCGTGATCACCGCCGTGCAGGGCACCTCTCCACGGAAGTAGTCCGCGTGCGTGGTGCCGAGGCAGGGGAGGGGCCGCTTGGCCTGCGCCCACGCCGTGGCGTTGCGCGAGTGTGTGTGGACCACCCCGCCAATTTCCGGGAACTCGCGGTAGAGACGCACGTGCGTCTTCGTGTCGGAGGAGGGATTGAGATCGCCGTCGACTTTCTTCCCCTCGAGATCCAGCACAACCATCGCCTGCGGGGTGAGCCTGTCGTAGCCCACGCCGCTGGGCTTGATCGCGATCAGGCCCAGTTCCCTGTCGATGCCCGAGACATTGCCGAACGTATCGATCACGAGCCCCTTGTCGACAAGATCGAGATTCGCCTTGCAGACCGCCTCGCGCAGGCGCGAGATCCGCTCCCCGTCTCCCATCGCGGCAGCCCCGGCCTTACAGCGCCCTGAGGAAGCCTTCGAGGCTCTCCCCGAGAGCCCTGTACTTCCTGTACAGCGCGTCGTAGATCTTTGCCCGCTTCCTGTCGGGCTTGAACGTCATATCGAATCCGCTGCCCATCTTGGCCTGCGCCTCGGGAATCGAAGGGTAGACCCCCGCCGCCACCGCGGCGAACATGCCCGCCCCGAGCGCGCAGGCCTGCTCGGAGGCGACGACCCTGATCGGCATGCCGAGGATGTCGGCGGTGAGCTGCATGACGAACGGACTCCTGCGCGCGATCCCGCCCAGGGCGATCACAGAGCCGATCTTCACGCGCTCCTTCCTGAACTGGTCGACGATTGCGCGCGAGCCGAATGCCGTGGCCTCGACGAGCGCCCTGAAGATCTTCGGCGCGGTCGTGCCGAGGGTGAGCCCCACGATCGCACCTTTCAGGGTCT
>Ga0315275_10000855_pt1 | contig 25733 bp, 16 predicted proteins | sample YL17G03_0_MG_FD_205557 | JGI IMG/M metagenome (GOLD analysis project Ga0315275, IMG submission 205557) | Sediment microbial communities from Yellowstone Lake, YNP, Wyoming, USA - YL17G03_0 | ecosystem: Environmental > Aquatic > Freshwater > Lake > Sediment | place: USA: Wyoming | collected...
TTCCCTCAGCTGCATATTTCTCCATCTTTTTCTCTATACCGGAGTACATTCCAATTGCGGCTTTTGCAAATGACCTGACCATTGCATGTCTTTTCTGATCATCTGTGCGACGGAAATATCCTGATCCAACCTCCATTCCTGCACGATACTGGTAAGCTTCAAAAGACTCTATGGCTGCCTTGACAAAAGCACGGTCATACTCAGCACCTGGTTCTTTTTCTAGTAATTCATCAAGTTTTGTAAGTATTGCAAACCGGGTTTTCAGTGTATCAGGCAGATCTGATTTTTGTGCATTTTCTGTGACAAGCGCAGGGATAACGGGATATTCAGCAGTTGCTAAATCAACCGGCCAGCCTCCTTCCGTAACTATCTCTATATTTGCTTCTTCCGGCAATTCACTGTACATAAGAACTATCTCATCGGGTATTGCAATTTTCAGCTTTTTACCGTTGACTTTTACCGACTTGACTATTGAACCGTCATTACGGCAGGAAATATAAAGGCTTTTTTCCCCGAACCGAACAGGTTCCTTCTGAGTGTACTTAGTTATGCTACCAGGTAACCGTGGACGAAGTATAACCCTGTCAGCCTTGTATTCATAATCGAACAGTCCGCGTATTGTTGCTGCAGGGATGGCAAAGTTATCCACCATTATAGCAACTCCCTCGCCATGCAGCCAGAAACCCTTATCATACCAGAGGTTGCTGGTATTCTCACCTCTTTGAGTCCAGGGTGCATCCATCCTGATGTCCTTCGACCACTTCATATTACGTATACCTGAACGATATATGTCGGCAAATTTTCCAAGTCGGCTGTACATAAGTATTGCACGTCCCTCAACTGTACCCCAGACTCCACCATTAACCCAGCAGCCGAATTCGAATATCCCATCCAGGTCTGTCTTACCCCAACCTCTGTAAGTATCATCAAGCCCAGGGGCGTTGGTAAGCAGGAAATCAAACGGACGGATGTCAGGAAAGTCCGCAATTTGTTTATATATACTTTCAGCGGTTTTTGTGTCCACTACTCTCAGTCCTGCAGCATCAGCATTGGCCACACCTTCCAGATATCCATACTGTTCCTGTCCCAGCACCCCGTGTTTTATGCCTCCCGGTTCAATTGACTTTACAAAGTAACCGGGGGGTGTCAAAAGCTGAGGTAATGACTCACGTGTAATCTTTTGACGGCGCTCGTACTCTGCAAGCTTATCTTTATCACCAGTCATTTTATAAAGTTCAACTATCCGGTCAAGTGCTGCAAGATAATTGATCGAAACACCTGCAAGGTAACCCTTGCCAAATGTTCCGTCTGGTTGTTTTACTCCGCCGTAACTTGGTGCAAGAAGATTACAGGCGGGGCCAACTAGAAAAAGATTATTTTTTGGATCCCTGGCTCTCTCGATAAAATCGCAGGCCAGTTCCATTTTTGGAATGTAATATTCAATCTCTTTCATATTGCGGCTGGCAAGAAGAATTTCGGCCTGCATCACCAAACCGGCGGCTGTGGCTTCATAGAACCAGTCGTGGATAGAGAAATCCCCATCCCCCTGTTTATAAATAATTTTTGTGGGCAGGCCGGTGTCGCCCAGGCTGCCATCGGGGGCAACCAATGACCATACTGAACCCGGCTTTCCGTCTGACTGGGGATCTCCCATCCTTTTACCATCTCCCTGGTTGTTCCAGAAAAGATCCCAAGAGTTCTGCAGCAAAGAAAACCAGGGTTCCTTAAGGAAAGGAGTTGCAGCATAAGAAAATCCGTAACTATTCTGGATCCACCAGGCATTCCAGCCGGCACCTTCAACAAAGGTATCCCATTTCGGTTCATAAATCATCGACACATTTGGGACTACCGGATTAGGATTCAGGAAAGCAAAAGATTCATCAATAAGACGAAGATAATTAATATCACCTGAACCAGAACAGAATTTGCCATCGTAGCTGATGGAACTATCCGGGCTCGGCCCACACGATAATGACAATAACAGGGTTAAAAGAATTAAGGAAAGCGTTTTCATAGATTTTTATTTTTTATGGTTAATCTGTGTTATTTTATCAGGTTTATTTTATGCGCTATTGCCACAATCTCAGGATCGGAATGTTCATTCCAGATTGAGTAACCTTCCAATCTGTCAACAAGTCCACCCGCAATAAATCTGGCTTTCTCAAAATAATTCAGGTTTACTGCATCATTATCACAGGGAAGTACCGGTGCAAGGTCAGGAATGATCAGGCTGCTGTCCTTCAGCATTATAATCCGTTCATTCATGGCAGATAAAAGCTCAAGGGAAGCTCGTGCCATTGCAGCTTCATAACTGTCTTTAAAACCAGCTCTGATCAATTCATTATAAAATAAGTAAATATTTTTAAGGTCAGCATGTCTGTTGTCCTGATTTGCATTTTCAGGAATATGCCAGAAGTCCTTATCTTCCGGTAATTTCAAGGGTCCCGGGGAGTCAGGTTTCCAATGCCTCCGTGGCTTTGCATCACCTCTTAATATCTCAACAGATAAAATACCAGGTGTACCATCAGGTTTAAGTTCAATCCAGCCATCAATTAATGGTAATTCTTCTTTGTCTGCAAGTGCAGATTTAGCAGGTCCGGTTCCCGTTACCGATATATATATCTGTGTATTTCCGAACATGACTGGCCATTTCTGAGTAAATCTGGTAATATCCGGAGGCAGGTGGGGCCTGATCCTTAGTCCATCCGAATGATAATCATACTCGAACAATCCTCTCAACAATCCACCGGGGGCCCCCCAGCAGTCATAAACAATATCAAAGGAGAACCTTCCATGGAACCAGCCTGTTTCACCGCGCTCTTTCAGCGGGGCATCTGCCCGGAACCCCTTCATCAGGCCCAATATTCTTTTCCACGACTTAACCGGATGATCAAACTCATCAACACGCATACAGGCAATATTCATACGTCCCTGAGTTGTGGTCCAGTGACCACCGTTCACCCATGTGCCATATGACATAGCGCCCTCACCCGAGTGATCATCATAGGATGGATAGTTGGGAATGACAAGATCATGAGGAGCAAGCAGGTTTGCAGAGCGACCCGCCTTTAAAAGATTTGTTACCGGATTACGGCGTATTAGCAGACGTTCAGTTTCCATTACAAGTCCGGCGGCAGTTGCTCCCATAAACCAGTCATGGAGTTTAACTTCACCATCACCCTGCCGGTAGACAACGCACTCATTATGAATGGACCCATCGTGGTTCAGGTTACTATACCGTCCGATGATCCGCGGATCGCCAAAACCCAGTGCCTCCCCTCCATTGAGATAAACTCCGGCGGCATCACAAAGGCAACCGTCAGGTCCAATAAATCCAAAATCGTCTTTTCTTTTACCATCCCCCATAGTTCTGAACCATAATGCCTGAGAGTGGTCCAGCCATGTAGCATAAGGTTCCTGAAGGAATGGCATCATGCCGTAGTATGGTCCGTATGAGTTCTGGATCCACCAGCATGGCCAGATGCAAAATCCATCATGATGCTTAACAGTGAGTATCAGCTCCTTCATCCCGGCATCTTTTGCCACCCTGACCCACTGCTCTGTATCAACATCAAGAGGATTAAATGTTGATGCAGGTTCGTTTCCCCACCATTTCTTCTTATCAGGATCTTTAATTGTGGATGGAAATGTAAACAGATTATAATGGATAAAACCTAAGAACTCCATAGACTGATATTCAACCTGTTTATCGGACGGTACAACCGGATTAGGTTTAATATCTTCTGTATTATATATACATGAATAAGTATAAAATAGAAGCACACAGAGAATTGCTGTTTTTTTCATATATTGAATCATATTTGAAGTGGCAGGCATATATAATTCAGTTGATTAATGAGAGAATAATCTGCTACCGGGACCCGGGTAACAGGCAATTATTAAAATAGTGAGTCATTAAAAGTTATTTGTCCGGTTCAATAGATAAATATAGTTTTTTTATGCAATTAATAGTAGTTTTAAAGAATAGCATTAATATATATGAAAAAACACTCGCTGCTAATCCCTTTAGCATTAAGTTGTATTGGAGGCTGTAACCACCAATCAGATGACAGACCCAATATTATTTTATTTCTTGTGGATGATATGGGCTGGCAGGAAACCTCTGTGCCGTTCTGGAAAGAAAAAACCATGCTGAATGAACGGTATCATACTCCGAGTATGGAAATTCTGGCTTCTCAGGGGATGAAATTTACCCAGGCTTATGCCTGTCCGTTATCATCCCCCACTCGAGTAAGCCTGATGACGGGAATGAATGCAGCCCGTCATGGTGTTACAAACTGGACTCTGAGAAAGAATACCTCACCGGATCCGGTACATAAATCCCTGGAGATGCCTCCATGGAATGTGAACGGGATAAGTCCTTTCGCTGGCGTTGAAAACGCAAAATTCGTAAAAACTCTGCCGATGTTTCTAAGGGAACGAGGTTATACAACCATCAATGTGGGTAAGGCACATTGGGGAGCGAAAGATACGCCGGGAGAAAATCCCCTGAATCTGGGATTTGATGTGAATATTGCCGGACATGCTGCCGGGGGGCCGGGTTCCTATTACGGGAAATATAATTTCAGCGCTGCATGGCGGACAAATCCTCCAGATACAATATGGGACGTGCCCGGCCTGGAAAAATATCATGGAAAAGATATTAATCTTACGGAGGTGCTTACACTTGAAGCTGTGTCGGAGATGGAAAAGGCTGTGAAGAAACGTGCCCCATTCTATTTGTACATGTCAAATTATGCTGTCCATGCACCATGGGAAAAGGACGAGAGGTTCTACCAGAAATATATCGACAAAGGGCTCAATGATTTTGAAGCTACCCTTGCCTCAATGATCGAGAGCATGGATAAATCCCTTGGCGATCTCATGATAAAAGCCAGGGATCTGGGCATTGAAGAAAATACTGTCATAATATTCATGTCTGATAATGGTGCTCCTTCACAGTGTCCTCAGAACCTGCCTTTACGGGGACACAAGATAGATCCCTATGAAGGTGGCATTCGCGATCCTTTAATTGTCAAATGGCCTGGAGTTGTCAAAGAAGGATCTGACTGCAATGAACCGGTAATCATTGAAGATTTTTTCGCGACTATTCTTGAAATTGCAGGAGTCAGAAAATGCGATCAGCCCGGAGGAACCATTGATGGTAAAAGTTTTGTACCTCACCTGAAAGGGAAAAAGGTCAATAGTTCCGGCAGGAATTTTTTCTGGCATTTCCCCCACAGCTATGGTTCAGACCCTTACAGTGTAATCCGGGAGGGGGACTGGAAGCTGATTTACTGGTATCTTGACGGGAGGACCGAATTATATAATATAACTGATGACATAAGTGAAAACAGGGACCTGGCATCATCAAATCCGGAAATTACCACCAGGCTCTCGAAAAAGCTTGGCAAATACCTGAAATCCGCTGGTTCAAAAACCCCTTTTGACAAGGTCACAAAAATTCCACGACCGTTCCCCGGAGATCCCTGGACATTAACGAAAGAGTAAGGAATTGAAAGCTGATCAATAAGAAAAAATTTATAACGCTGATTCGAATTAATACCATAAAAATCAATATGAATCATATAAAAGTAGCATTTTTCATCTGCTTTATTGCCACCATGCTGGCAGCTTTGAGCTGTTCCACATGTACAACTACCCGATGTGAGAATGATCCGGCATTTCAACTCAACCTGGATGAGCCAATTGACAAATGGGATGAAGCGATTCCACTCGGAAACGGGCTGACAGGAGGATTGTTATGGGGTGGGGATAGCATTATCAATTTATCCCTCGACAATGGTGATCTGTGGGATGTCCGGACGCATCCGGGTTTCACTGCTCCGGATTTCACATATGAAACAGTAAAAAAAAGACCCTTGCAGGATTGACTGATTCATTAAACAGGCAGTATTCACGGGTAAGTGATTTTCCCACCAAGCTTCCAGGCTGCAGGCTTGTTATCAGCCTGCCTGAAAGCATCTCAGTCGAATCGTTTCATCTTGACATTAAACGAGGGCTTGGATCCGTTGAACTAGGAGAAAGCAGTGCCGAAAGCTTTTTCAGTGCTGTCAGACCTGTAGCACTTGTAAAAGTCCTCGGTTCATTAAAGGACTTTCAGCTGATGGCAAATCCTGCAGTTGCCAGACTAGGCGATGAACTGGCAAAGATAGAAAAAGATGATAAAGGCATTTCACTTATCCAGGATGCAGCACTGGGATTCCGTTATGTATTCTGCATAAAATCGAGACAATTTAAGAATTATACATTACTGGCTGTTTCATCAGCCACATCCGGTGATTCAGATGATCCTCTGGATCTGGCCAGCAGAAAGGCTGATGAAGCATTAAGAGATTGGTATGACCGTCTCATTAAGGAACACGAAGCCTAAGAACCTCCTTAACAGTTATGGGGAATTTTGATGTTATGCCCACAGCCATTCCTTTTTCCTTAAGGATAACAGCATTGTGATGTCCCCAGTAACCGGCCTCTTCCTGAAGTCTATCCGAAGCATAGTCAATGAGTTCCTGAAAGACTACAACATCGGCATTTTCTTTCTTCTACCATCTGTATATTCCATCTTTTCGCCTTTGTCCCGATTCATAACAAGTGAACCTGGGATGTGCTCCATCATTGTATCCAACCCAGACATTATATGTGATAATTTTAAATTTTCCTTCTCCACAAAAAGTAAATATGGATGACTGAGTGATCAGCAGTATCACTGTCAGACACAAATAGTTAAATTATGCAACTCTCATACTGCAACTTTTTGAATTATTCAACCATGACGAACCATCATCATTAACAGCAATCACGACCCTCAATCGCCCAAACCTTCCCTGAAGTTGAGTTTGTCAGGGAAGGCTGCGGAGGGCAAATCAGCAGAACTTCAAGACATTCCTAAACAGTGTTTCCCCCATGGGGTCAGGGGTAAAAAACACTGAAATCCAGAATAACTGACTTTTCAGACCAGACTCAATAATTATTGCTCAATCTTAAAGGCAAAAGCATGTTCGCAGGGTTTCTCTGCTGGACATTGAATGATAAGACCTTCGTTTGTGAGATCCCATTTAAGGACTCCCTCCGCACCCAGCAGTTTAATGGACTTTATCCGCGATTTGTCCCAGTCCTTCAATGACTTTATTGTAAGTTTTTCTCCAGGCCAGTCCAGGGAAACTGTAAAGAGAACCTTTTCCCCTTTACTTGTAAAACGTAAATTATCCTCCCCGAATTTATCCCAGTGTCGTGTCCCATAAATTGCTTCTCCATTAATCCCGAGCCACTTCCCAATACCCTCCAGTCTTTCCTGTTGTGCCTCCGGGATAGTTCCGTCTGCCCTGGGGCCGACATTGATCAGAAGATTTCCCCCTTTGCTTACGATATCCACGAGGTGATCAACCAGCTGATCTGTACTCATATATTTATCATCAGGCAGTCTCTTATTGTAGCCCCATGAAGTCGGATCCAGGGCATCGCAGCATTCCCATGGGAAGTCAAATATTTCATCCACCTTTCGCCTTTAAGGAGTCTGGAAATCGCCAATCAGGGACAAGCTGTCCCCGAGCTTCCATCTGTCGGCTTCATGCCTGTATATCGAATTTGAAATTGCTTTTTTTGAAGCCGGGTTAACTGATTTCACCAGGTCAAATCTGTCGTTTGCGACTACCTGTGACGGATCGGGAGAATTGTTATAAAAGTATGCAAGGAGATCCAGCGTGTTAAAATACTCAGCTCCGAGATCTTCTCCCTTCTCATTTCTTTCAGGAGAAAAAAGAACATCTCCCCATAAAATATCAGGATGATACATATCAACCAGCTCTTTTATTGAATTATTCATATACGCGACCCATTCCTTGTTCGGAAAACGCTCATCCCAGAATGAATATGTGGTATTATGATAAAATCCCATTTTCATATTCTCGGCACGGACCTCTTTGACAAGATCACCTGCCAGATCCCTGTGCGGACCCATATCCATTGCATTCCTGGGAGTAAATTTTGACGGCCACATGGCAAATTCCTCCCCATGCTTCGCTGTCATTACTACATACCTGGCACCTGCTTTTTTGAATAGTTTTGCCCAGCTTCCGGGGTCATAGTTCTCTGCTTGGAACATGTGAATGAATTGGTCATAGTCAAAGTCAACACCGAAATTTTGCCTGTGATACTCATTGGCATCCTTCCAGATGTTTGCATTAAAAACACTGTCGGAAAGATCACCCTGAGCTGCAGTGTATGGAGGTCCCCCGAGATTCTTCCCGAAACTGGCTTTTGGAGAATAGAACACCAGGTACCATTCATGATATGCGGGAACAGCATAAACTCCCCAGTGAATAAAGATCCCGAATTTGGCATCTGAGAACCACTGCGGAGCTTTGTGTTTATCCAGGGATTCCGGGGTTGGTTCGTAGACCTCCTTTTTTTGTTCGCGGCAGGAATACCCGAGTAGTATTCCTGTAATCAAAATAATGAGTAAACTCTGTTTCATGGTTTTATATTTTAATATCATATTCCAATATCAATTCACATTTCTCAGTTCTTCACCCGCTTTAAGTTTGCAATAATAGTATTCACCGACCTTTTTAATTTTGCGGTTCCATTTGACAGGAATACCATCAAACGGGTCCTTAAGGATCAGATTACCGTTAAGAGATGCTTTTATCAACACTGATATCGTCTTGCCTGCCCTTCGTTCAGCGCTTATTGTGAATCCGCCTTCTGCTCTAAGATCCCTGAAACTGACATCCTGCCAATCCGATGGCAGAGCCGGAAAGATCCTGATTTTACCACCCCAGCTTTGAATCAGCATTTCATGAACAGCCTGGGCGGCTCCGAAATTGGCTTCAAGTGTGAATGGCCGGTAAGTTAGAACTGAGTAACCCTTTCCGGATTGATCACCATTAAGATTGAATCCATTCGGAGAAGTAAAAGCATTAACATAGATGTCCAGGTAATTGAAGGCCTCATCGGCACGACCGGCCCGGGCCTCCATGCAAGATGCCCAGGGAAAACTGAATCCGACCCAAAACTTGGTTCCCAATTTTTTAAGATTATCAAGTGATGAGATGATCACTTCCCTGTCCTGCCGGGTATTTTCCATATGAAGTATTCCAAGTGGATATATAGCCATCAGATGGGCATGGTGGCGGTGTGACTCTTTGAGTGACTCATCAGGAGAGAGACGCAATACTTTATTCTCATCAATAGCCAGTTCTTCAAGTTTAGAACGGAATTCTTTCCAGTGCTTAACATCTGACTTTATTCTAAGGGCGCCTGCCATCTCAGTCATGGCATCCGCCAACCAGATCAGCAATGCCTGATCATTATTGGAGTTTGGTGTAAGCCATGCCTGTAATGAATTATTATGGATTTCAGGAGAACTGGAGAGGGGTAATTTTAATTTGCCATTTTCATCTTCATTTAAAAGAGATTCCATAGCCACAGCCATCTCTTTGCAATAGGGGTAACATTTCTCCTTCAGCCACTTTTGATCCATCGTATAACGCCAGTGCCAGTAAAGGTTCTGAAGCAACCAGACACTCATGGTAGGGGAAAGCGAATATTGTGCCCATCCTGTAAGAGGTTGTCCTTTTAATCCCATTACTCCCGGTACCATTAAACCTTTAACTCCAAAAAATTCCTTGGCAAAGATGCGATGAGCAGGGGCAAGGTTGAAAAGGAAATCTGTCAGGCTTTCACCGCAATCAAAACGGCCGCTGGCATAATAGGCCCAGTAAGTCATCTGTACATTCATGTCATTATGAAAATCGCCCTTCCATGGTGGTAGTCCTCCCTGGTCAGCAGTCCATAATCCCTGCAGCGGCATTGGTGGATAGCCTTTGCGTGAAGCAGAGCCATAGTAATATTGCATAAGATAGTAGTAACGCTGATGCTTCAGTTCGGGAAGAGAAATATCAGACACTGCCCAGAAATTACTCCACCATTGAGTGTGTTCAGCCATTAATCCGTCAAATCCTTCATTCAATGCTTCCTGAGCCAGCTTCCTGGCCAGAGAGATATAATCATGGGCATCTTCGTTTGAAGTAAAAGATACCACGATCAAAGCCTCCCCGTTAACTTTTCTAACAGCCATATAGGCTCCATATTCCAGCTTTTCAACAGTTTTTTGCTTCCACCAGAGATTATCTCCCTCATTGCCTGATTCCGGTTCAGGAAAACCAAGTTGTTTTACTGATGTCGGAACTTTAAGAGTTGCTTTAATATAATCAGGGCATCTAATGATTGTAACCTGTTTTACAGCACTCGTAAAAACGGATACTGATCTCCCTGAGACAGCCCCTACAGTACAAATTGCTTTTGCCATATCCAGACTAAACATTCTGGCCTCAAAATCATTCTGCATCTCAAGTTCAAGGCGTACTCCCGGAAGTTTTGTAGGTGAGGGATAACTATATGGTTTATCCGTTAACCGGGATATTTCCCTTGTGTCTTTTTCTTTTACCAGTTTTTGAATATTGGCCCATGTAAAGCCTGGCTCTTTTATCTCATCAGGTATTCTGTTATCCCAGAGATCGCCCCGGTCAAAAGAAAAGCGAAGCAGATTCTTTTCACCCCATACAAGACAGCCGGTAAGACCATTCCCCAGAGGTACAGCTTCATCCCATGTCTTTACAGGAGCTTTAATCACCAGGTCAAAAGCTCCAGGTTCCTGCGCAAGAACCGGAAATTGAAAAATGAAGCCAAACGCTATTCCCCACTTAGCAGATTGCAGTAATCGATTCAGAGATTTTATTTTACTCCATGAGTTTTTACAGATCATTTTATCGTCTCCTTTCTGTATTATTACTAAAATGAAATAATTGACTTCCTTATTGGGCCAGACTATTTTACCACGGGCAACAGCCTGATTGACTGAAGGTTCATTAATGAGCACCCTGTGGTCTTAAGAGGCTTGACTATTATTACATTTTCACTGTTTGCGTTGACACTGATACTCCCGACTATGTGGCTCCGGAAATCGTACCAGTCTCCCGTTGATTGTACATTTGACCGCAACTCCTGGTCTCCCAGCCTGACGACAAACTCATTTCCCGAACAACTTTCAGCTGCACCATAATTCAATTCAATATCAAACTCCCCTTCCCGCAATGCAGAGAATTTCCACTCAACAGTTTCATCAGTTTTATACCAGTCGTAAATATTGTAACCTCTTCCCTTCCCCCATCTGGGATTGTAGGAATAATTAAGTGTGGTGCCATTTATCCTTGCATCCTTTGGATCAAGGATTGTCGAATATGCATAATCAATCACAGTCGGAGCAGGAATGGTTTCCAGGTCTCCTGAATACTCGATAAGGATAACAGTACTGGAAGGATTGATGAGCTGCCTCGGAACCCTGTCATTCTTAAGTTTTATCAGAAGATGTGCATCCTGCAGAAATTCATATTCAAGAGGATGCTTTTCCCTGTCGCCCAGAAAATATATCTTTTTTATCTTGCTCTTTATTCCCGGGATTATGATCTGCTCCCCGAGCGGCCAATTAAATATATTAACATAAAGCTTACCCGGTTTCATTGTGCAACGTCCTTCAAATGGCAATCTGACAGAAGGGCAGGCAGATGTTCCATAAATACTTTCACCATTAATTACCATCCAGTTCCCTACTTCCTCCAGAACCCTTACTGCAGGCAGGGGGATAACTCCTTCTGAAGTGGGCCCAACGTTCAGCAGGTAATTACCTCCTTTACTGGCGATGTCCACCAGATTACGGATTACTGTTTCCGGAGATTTGTAATTCCTGTCAAAGAATGCATATCCCCAGTGATCAGGTATTGTCATGCACACTTCAAAAAACTCCGGATTTTCTTTCGGTATCATCTGTTCCGGCGTTCCGTAGTCACCCATACCGTTACCAATCCTGTTATTGATGATACAATCAGGTTTTTTGGTCCTCACAATTTTCAACAGATTGAAGCTTTGTTCCTGTGTAATGCTTCCAGGTACATCAAACCACAAAATAGCCGGATTATACCATGTGACCAGCTCTTCGACCTGTTTGTAAGACTTTTCGCGGTAATAGATATCAGGATCCTTTCTGCTCCTGTCGGGCCATTCCCAGGAATTATCCTTGTAACTGTCCTTACCCATCTGAGCAAGGGCATGTGGATGCAGCCAGTCCCAATGCTGTGAATAATAGAATCCCAGTTTTATTCCATATTTATCACATGCTTTCCGCAATTCAAGTATAGGGTCCTTCCTGTAAGCTGTCATGTCGACGATATTGAGTGGTGAAGCTTTTGAGCCGTACATGGCAAATCCGTCCACATGCTTGGCTGTGATGACGATGTATTTCATCCCTGCGTTTCTTGCTATCTGAACCCATCTGTCAGCATCGAATTGTACAGGATTAAATGGTCTGGCTACCTTTTCAAGGTACTCTCCACTTGGTATCTTTGCCTGTTCCATTAAAAAGCAACTTTCGCCGGTATAACGCTGACCTTTCCATTCATCCGAGGTCAGTGAATATACTCCCCAGTGTATAAAGAGGCCAAACCTGGCCTCCTTCATCCATTTAAGACGTTCCTCCTTGCCCACAATATATTTGTCTATCTCTTCTTTTGAGATTTTTTGCTGACCTGATGCCCCTTTCAGTATAAAGAGATTTAAAGACACCGTTAGAACAATTTTTAAGATCGTTGTTGTTTTCATTTGAAAGTGTTATTAATTTTAGAGTGTTGCCTCAAGTGAATCGTTGAATTCAAGTACTACGACCGGATTTTCTATTTCTTTAACGGATTCAGGTATCTGCAACCGGATCACACCAAGACGATCCTGAACAAATCCTATTCTTATGGTATCTGAAAATAAGCCCGCAGACAGTACTCTGAGATTCATTGGAGGTAAAATCAGGTCTTCATCTTTCATTTCCCGAAGGAAAAGATAAACCCTGTTTTCCCTGAAAGTACTTACTCCCCAGTCCTGATCGAAGAACGGTCCACCATGTGTTCCGTAAATTGCCTCGCTATATCTTCTCATCCACTTCCCTGCTTCCAGCAAATGGATTACATTATTTTCAGGAATTTTCCCTTCCGGGCCTGGCCCGACATTAAGCAATAAGTTGGAATTATTGCCGGCGTTTATTACCAGCCGGTCTATTATCCATTGAGTTGAATTGGATGTTCCTCCAGGGCTGTATGACCAGTAAGGATTACCAAGCTTGGTTTCGCTTTCGGTTACCAGCATGGGAACATATTTGGTATCTCTGAGTTCGTTGGTAACATAATCCGGGTTAAATCCTGTTCTGTCATTGATTAAGATACCGGGCTGATTCTTCCTTATCATATTCAGCGTCCTTTCATGTATCCATAATGCTTTCATATTCCCATCCCTCACCTGTGAAGGTTTAATGGCATCGAACCAGATCAGATCGATCCGGCCATATTCCGTTGTAAGCTCCTCAAGCTGCTTATGCATAAAATCCTGATAGGATTTTTCTGCGTTCTTCTGTTCCTCATTACTTACAGACTCTCCCATACGGTTCCTTCCTGTCAGTGCAATCCTGTAATCATCACGGACCCAGTCAGGTTCAGAATAATAGAATCCCAGTCCCATTTCAGCTTCATGAACTGCATCAGCAAAGAGACGGATTATGTCTGTGTGCCGGTTTATCTCGGTATTGGTTAATCCCGGATTTTGCCCTGCAATCCATTTACGGTATGCACCTTCAGGATTTGTAATCTTGAAATCAGAATATTTTGTATCAAACATACTGAAACCATCATGGTGACGAGTAGTTATAACCATGTATTTCATACCTGCCTCCCTGGCTATTCTTACCCACTCTTTCGGATTATATTCCACGGGATTAAATAACTTATAAGAGGCATCGTATATAACTGAATCAATGGTCCCCCCGTTATGCCATGCATCAGGTGGATCCCCTCTACGCGACCAGCTTATCTCCCCGCCATAAATACAGGAAGGTGCCCAATGGATAAACATTCCATAGCGCGCTTCTGTAAACCATTTTATTCTTCTTGCTCTCTCCTCTTCTTCATTTTCTAAAGATTTTTTCAGGTTCATGCATGCTCCGGACAATAATAAAACAGAAAGCAGGGTAACTATGATGTTTTTTATTCTCATCATGCCGTATCAGGTTAAACGTTTCATAAAGTTATTAATTTGATTGAAAGCTGCCAATAATAGAAGTATATAATAGGTAACCAATAGCTGAATAAATTATATTTTTAATTTGCAATAACTGCAGAGTACAGGATTTGTTATCTTTAGACAAGAGTTGCATTTCTGTTACATTTAAAATGAGTATTGAATTTATAGCTGTAATGCATATGTTCTATCAAACATGAATAAGAAAAAAATAAGTGTCTGAACAAGTGGATTCTACCGATTAGAGAGACAGGCATGTTCCCAGTAAAATCAAAATTATTAAAGTATGAAAAGTATCGCATTGACAATTTTCGCTGCATTTTACATTGTTTTATCAACTTTTTCCCAGGTTGCCCGGTCCGTTCTTCCAACTAGACCTCATTTAAAATGGGCTGATTCGGAGATCGGAGTACTGATTCATTTTGATATGCCTGTTTTTGAACCAGGTTATAATTTCAGGAAGGACTGGAATTATCATCCCGATATGTCCATATTCAATCCCAAAGAGCTTGACACCGATCAGTGGATTAAGGCTGCAAAGGCAGCAGGTGCAACTTATGCCGTACTTGTGGCGAAGCATTGTAGCGGTTTCAGCTTATGGCCGACCAAAGCACATCCCTACAGCGTAAAAAACACACCATGGAAAAGCGGCCAGGGTGATATAGTGAAGGATTTTATTGCTTCCTGTAAAAAATTCGGGCTAAAACCCGGGATCTATGCAAGCACAACTGCTAACGGATATCTGAAAGTTGATAATCCCGGAAAAGTTGTATCAGGGGATCCTGGAGAACAGAAAAAATACAATGAAATTGTGAAGATGCAGCTTACAGAGCTATGGTCAGAATATGGTGATTTATTTGAGGTATGGTTCGATGGAGGAGTATTGCCAACCGAGAAAGGCGGTTTTGATGTGCTGGGTCTTTTGAGGAAATATCAACCTGAAGCCATTGCCTTCCAGGGTCCTTTCGGATATGAAAATAATATAAGGTGGGTGGGTAACGAAGAAGGCGTAGCACCTTACCCTTGCTGGTCGAGAGCTGATTCCACAACCTCAGCTTCAGGATTAATTGAGATCAAAGGTTTGAATGGTAATCCGGATGGATTATTCTGGTGCCCCGGGGAGTCGGATTTTCCACTACGTTTAAATTCTTCTTTTCAGGGTGGCTGGTTCTGGCATAAAGATCAGGACGATCAGATGCGCTCACTTGATGAGCTGCTCGACAAGTATGTCAAAAGCGTGGGGAGGAACACCAATATGTTGCTTGGGATTGTTATAGATAACAGAGGCCTTGTCCCCGAAGCAGATGTCAGAAGATTATATGAATTCGGGGATATTTTAAGAAAGAAATTTTCTGATCCACTGGGGTCAACAAAAGGAATGGGCAATGAATTTATTGTGAAATTCAAATCTCCTGAAGCAGTATCATATATTGTTATTATGGAAGATATTTCAAAAAGTGAGAGGATTCTTGATTACAGAATTTCAGGACTTTCAGCCGGCAACTGGACATATCTGGGAACAGGATCATGCATAGGGCATAAGAGAATCGAAACAGTTAAGAACGTCATGTTCTCGGCCATAAAGCTGGAAATCACAAAGTCGGTAGGAACACCCGTAATCAGGAATATGGCCTGTTATTAGTATCACCGGTTAAATTTATTGAATTCTGGCTGAATTGTCAAAGTCAGGATTTACTGAAACAGGCAAAGTCTGATTACCGTTATTCTTCAGAAAGAATATTAAAAATCAATAACGTCCCGCAAAGCCAATTATGAATGTGGAGATTACAAGCACAACAAGTCCGATAACCAGGACGGTAGTAACTTTTTTCCCTGAACCCTTCCATTCATACCTTGAAATTCCCCAAAGTGTACTGAAAACTATACTTAATGCCATCAGAATACTCCATGCGGCAAAGCTGAACCTTCCCATTTTGCTCTCTCCCATCCCGTAGAGAAAGAACTGAAAATACCATAATGATCCTGCCAATGCAGAAAAAAGATAATTTCTGATAAGGATGGATGGAGAAGACTTAAAATAATCTCTTAACGATTTATTCTTGTATGAAAGAATCAGACACCAGACAATGTTTGTCAGGAATGTTCCCAGAAGAATAATAATATAGACAGGTCCCTGCCTCCAGAGCGGGTTGACTCCCATACTTACAACTTTTTCCGAAATAGGTCTTCCAGCTTCTATTCCGAATGCAAAACAGGCACTTAAAATTCCCGAAAACAATGCAACCAGGAGGCCTTTCTTGAGGTCAAACTCCTTTATACTTTCGGTTTTCTTGTCATCAGGCAACAGCTTGTCTTTCAATATACCGGCTCTTCCAGTGAGACTAATTCCAACCACGGTAACTGCTATGCCGGCCAAGGTAATAAGTCCTCCGGTTGATCCGACCATTTCTATAATCTTTCCGTTCACAATTGCCGGGATAAGTGTGCCGAAAACAGCAATTATTCCCAAAGTCATCGCATAACCTAAAGAGAGTCCGAGATAACGCATTGATAGCCCGAAGGTCAGACCTCCAAATCCATACAGGACACCAAAAAAGAAAGGCCAGAAAAGCGTCCTCGCGGGTATAGTTCCATATAATTCAAAGAGATCGGGCACGGTGATTAGTGTAGCGGTTATTGGTACAGCAATCCACGAGAAAAAACCACCGATGAGCCAGTAAACTTCCCATGCCATGTTCTTTACCTTTGCAAACGGAACATAGAAACTTGCTGCGGAAAGTGAACCGAGCGCTATCAGTATCAGACCTAAAAAAGGATTAACTTCCATAGTTATTAAATTTTTTTCAGATATGTAATGATATAAACTTAAGGTTGGATTTGCAAGGAAAATAATAACAGGTTTCTGAAAAGTATAATTTGTTATCGGAACTGGCAAACATAGATTATGAAAAATCACTAATAAGATTAAATTTGGACCCTGGACAAACTTGAGTTGACCGGATTAAAATTCAAAAATCATGAACTGCAGGCATATCCTATGCAAATAACCTTTAAATAATATCATATGAAAAAAATGATCTTCCTCCTGCTTGTTTTGTCACTGTTAGTAACAATAACAGGATGTACAAATTCAACCGAGACCAGCACAGACAATCTGGAGCTCTGGTATAAACAACCTGCATCATTATGGGTAGAAGCTTTGCCCGTGGGCAATGGAAGGCTCGGCGGGATGGTTTATGGTGGCTATCATCATGAACTGATCCAGTTGAACGAAGAGAGTGTCTGGGCCGGATCAAAGATCAATAACAATAACCCTGTGGCATTAAGTAAACTGCCTGAAATACAGGAGGCAATCTTCAGAAATCAGTTTAAGAAAGCTCTTGAATTATCAGATAAGTATTTACTTGGTACCCCTCCTCAGGTCAGATCCTATCAGCCACTTGGTAATCTTTATATCAATTTCAACACGGAAAAGGATCCGGAATTTTACAGAAGATCGCTCACATTGAATACAGGTATAGCAAAAACTGAATATACAATAGATGGGAATAAGATCATTCAGGAGGTATTTGTTTCTGCACCTCAGGATATTATGGTTGTGACCATTAAATCGGATAAGCCCTTTGGCTGTGATATAAACCTTTCCAGGGAGCGGGACACCATAAATCTGCAATTGGACAGAAGAGGAAGGAAAAGACCTGTATTAAGCCATTATAAGAACGAATACGGAAATGAAGCTGGTATAGCTTTCTTTAACGGTCAGATAATAGATTTTGATTCTCCGTTGAAGGGACCGGGAGGAGAGCATATGCGCTATTCTGCCGCAATGAAGCTACTTGAAGGCAGTAAAGGTTCATTACCTTTGACATCTGATACATCGGCAGGATTCCGCATAAGATCAGTAAAAAAAGTAGTCATAGTACTTACAGGTGCGACTGATTATAATATAAATAAGTTAGATTTTGACACTAAAATGGATCCGTTAAAGATCTGTACGGATAAAATTACAAACGCCTCCCGTTATAATGCCGGAGAATTGAAGAAAATCCATGAACAGGATCACAGGGAGATGTTTGACAGGGTAAAATTTTCTCTTGGAGAGGATCTCAATAAAGGAATACCTGCTGATGAACGTTTAAAAAGGGTAAAGGATGGAGGTACTGATGACTGGCTGATGCCTTTATACTTTCAATACGGACGTTATCTTCTCATGGGCTCTTCAAGAAATCCCGGCGTATTACCTGCCAATCTTCAGGGAATCTGGAACGACCAGTATGATGCCCCTTGGAATTCAGACTTTCATACGAATATAAATCTCCAGATGAATTACTGGCCTGCCGAGGTTTGTAACCTGCCTGAAACTTCAGAAATACTAATCGGATTCATGGAAAAACTGACCGTTCCGGGTACTGTAACCGCTAAAGAGATGTATGGCGCTGGCGGCTGGACACTGCATCATCTTACCGATCCTTTCGGACGAACCGGAGTAGCAGATGGAGTATGGGGAATAACACCTATGGACGGGCCATGGATGACATTCCCGGTTTACGAACACTTTTTATTTACCGCAGATACAGCTTTTCTTGAATCCAGAGCCTACCCTTTGATGAAAAGTTCTGCTGAATTTGTCCTGGACTTTCTTATTGAATCGCCGGAGGGATACCTTGTTACCAATCCTTCGCATTCCCCTGAGAATAATTTCAGAGTTCCTGAAACCGGAGAGGTTTCGGCTCTGACTTATGCAGCCACAACAGATATAGAACTGGTTAATGCCCTTTTTGATTATTGCATGGAAGCTGCCACGATTCTTGGCAAAGACCAGGAGTTCGTTTCACGGCTTGCAGATGCTAAAAAACGGCTTCCCCCGATTAAGATTAATTCAAAAGGTGTTATCCAGGAATGGTTAAAAGACTATGATGAACCTGAACCAGGACATCGTCATATGTCACATCTGCTGGGTCTATATCCAATTGCTCAGTTCACTCCGGAGACACCTGAACTGTTTGAAGCTGCAAATGCTACTATTGAAAGACGACTTTCATTCGGAGGTGGCCATACAGGGTGGAGCAGAGCATGGATTGTTAACCTGTTTGCCCGTCTTCAGGACGGTGAGAAAGCTTACGAGAACCTGATGGGATTGCTTCGGAAATCAACTCTGAGCAATCTTTTTGATACCCATCCGCCCTTCCAGATCGATGGCAACTTCGGAGGCTCGGCTGGAATTGCTGAGATGCTCATCCAGTCACATAATGGTATTATAAGATTGCTTCCGGCAATCCCTCCGGAGTGGAAAACCGGCGAAGTAAAAGGTCTGTGTGCAAGGGGTGGATTTGTGGTGGATATGAAATGGTCAGAAGGTAAACTTCAGAAAACAAAAATACTGTCAAGAAAGGGAGGTAAAGCCTCAATTATTTATGCGGGTGAAAAACGGGAAATAAACCTTAAGGAAGGAGAAGAAAAAGAAATCATTTTCTGATCAAATACAATATTTACAGTTATATAAGGTAAAGGGATTATGAGAGTAGAACAGATGAAGAGATTAAAATATATTATTGCCGTTATTTTATCGGCATTAACACTTTATTCCTGTAAAGACCAGCCAGATCAGGATCTGAAACTGTGGTACGAAAAGCCTGCCTCCATATGGGAGGAAGCTTTACCTATTGGGAACGGAAGGCTTGGAGCAATGGTCTATGGCGGTACCGTTAAAGATCATATTCAATTTAACGAAGAGACTCTTTGGACTGGTGAACCGCATTATTATTCACATGAAGGAGCCTCCGGTTATCTGGAAAAGATCCGCCAACTAATATGGCAGGGCAAACAGAAGGAAGCAGAAACCCTTGCAATGGAAAAATTCATGAGTGTTCCGCTTCGTCAGAAAGCATATCAGCCATTCGGTGATGTCTGGCTCACTTTCCCCGGTCATGACCAGGTTACGGATTATTACCGGGAACTCGATATTTCAAAAGCGATCTGTATAACATCTTATAAGGTTGGAGAAACAACATTTAAACGGGAATATTTTGCCAGCTATCCCGATAATATTATTGCAATAAATCTAAGTGCTGACAAAAAAAGATCGCTGACTTTCGATATTGCACTTACTGCGGAACATGAGGGTTATGTGGTTAAAGCAGAAGTAAATGGCATAATTCGGCTTGACGTTAAAGTAAAGGAAGGGATTCTTACTGGGGCTTCAATACTCAAGGTCATTACAAAAGGAGGTAATCTCTCAGTTAACTCAAACACTCTGCAGATTAATGAGGCAGATCAGGCTGAGATATATCTTGTTGCAGCCACCAGTTTCATTAATCCTTCGGATGTTTCAGGAAATCCTGTTGAACGATGTGATAATTATATTTCTGCAATTTCGGGTAAACCATACTGGAATATCAAAAAGGCTCACATAGCTGATTATCAGAACTATTTCGACAGATTTTCAATTAACCTGGGCCCATCGGAATATGAGAATATCCCGACAGATATAAGAATTAATAAAGTTCTGACCAAAATGGATAATTCCCTTGCAGCTCTGTATGTGCAATATGGACGTTATCTTATGTTGTCAAGCAGTCGGCCCGGGACATACCCTGCAAACCTTCAGGGGATATGGAATGATAAACTCAATCCGCCATGGGACAGTAAATACACTGTAAACATAAACACTGAAATGAATTACTGGCCTGTTGAGGTTTTAAATATTTCGGAATGTCATGAAGCATTATTTAAAATGCTGGGAGAGGTTATCCCGGCCGGAGAAAAGGTTGCCGAAGTTCATTATAATGCAGGAGGCTGGGTTTTACATCACAATACTGACCTTTGGAGGGGTGCGGCACCGATCAACGCTTCAAACCATGGTATCTGGGTTACAGGAAGCGGTTGGCTTGCCCACCATTACTGGGAACATTTTCTATACAATTATGATACTGTCTTTCTATCGGAGATTGCATGGCCGGTACTAAAAGGAGCAGCACAGTTTTATGTTGATTTTCTTGTACCTGATCCGAAAACGGGATGGCTGGTTTCATGCCCGTCAAATTCACCCGAGAACGGCGGCCTTGTATCCGGACCCTCAATGGATCATCAGATCATTAAAAGTCTTTTCAAAATATGTATTAAAGCTTCGGAAATACTGAATAATGATCAGAAATTTGCCGATACATTGAAAATACTGTTACCAAAGATAGCTCCTTATCAGATTGGTCGGTTTGGTCAGCTCCAGGAGTGGATGGAGGACATTGATGATCCGGACAATAAACACAGACATGTATCTCATTTATGGGGAGTATATCCCGGGCACGAGATTAACTGGCAGGATACACCTGAATTTATGGAAGCCGCAAAGCAATCATTGATTGCCAGGGGCGATGAGGGAGCAGGTTGGAGTCTGGCCTGGAAGATAAGCTTCTGGGCACGGTTCAGGGATGGCAACCATGCCTGGCAAATGGTTCAGACATTACTACGGCCTTTTGGCAAAATCGAACCTGGAAAGAAAAGTAATGAATCATACCATGGTGGCACTTATCCAAATCTTATGGATGCCTGTCCTCCTTTCCAGATTGATGGTAATTTCGGAGGCGCTGCAGGTATAGTTGAGATGCTAATGCAAAGTCACCTCGGGAGTATTGATATACTTCCTGCTCTGCCGGATGAAATACCTCAGGGACTTATCAGGGGAATCAGGGCCCGGGGAGGTTTTGAACTTGATTTTAAGTGGGCAGAAGGCAGGCTTACTTCATTAAAGGTGATCTCCAATGGAGGAATGCCTCTCTCTATCCGGTATAAGGACAGAGAATATATTTCTGAAACACGAAAGGGAGAGGTCCTTAAATTTGATGGCAATTTGAAAAAGATGTTATCGAATTGAAAAAACAATGGATTCAAGAGAAAGAGTTTTAAGAGCTTTTGCATTCAAAGAGACAGAAAGAGTACCAGCATGGTGCGGTGCTTCACCTGAATTCATGATTAAATCGATGAAAGCCCTGAATACTGATGAAGAGGGGGTAAGAAGACGTTTTGGTGATGATTTCAGGAGGGTTTTTGGAGTATATAATGAACCCGGGTATAAGATTTCAGAAGGTAACACATGGAAAAGTCCTTTTGGAGTGGAAAGGACAGGAATTGGTTATGGGCAGCCGGTTTCTCACCCTTTAAAAGAGGCTACTACAGTAAAGGTAATTCTTGATTATCCCTGGCCAGATCCTTCCTGGGTCGATGTTTCCAATATTAAAAAAGATGCTGATAAGTATAACCAGGAATTTGCAATTCTTGGTGGAGACTGGTCTCCTTACTGGCATGATGCAATAGACCTTCTGGGCATGGAAGAACTCTATATCAAAATGTACGAATATCCTCAGGTTGTTCATGCTTTAATGGAACAGATCGTCAATTATTATTATAAAGTGAGTGAAAATATTTTTGAAGCTGCCGGGGATTCAATCGATATATTTTTCATAGGCAATGATTTTGGCTCACAGGCAGGGCCTTTGATGGGTGTTGATCTGTTCGATGAATTCCTTATACCTCCTTTGAAAAAGCTGATCGATCTTGGCCATCGTTTTGGACATAAAACAATGTTACATTGTTGCGGAAGCGTCAATATTCTTCTGCCTTCTATGATTAAAGCAGGTCTGGACGGAATCCATGCACTTCAGCCGGATTGTTATGGTATGAGTCTTTATGAACTTAAAAAGAATTTTGGTACCAGAATACTTTTAAACGGTGGAATTGATTCCAGAAATGTGCTGATAAACGGAGATACTGATTATGTCCGTGTTGAAACAAGAAAGGTATTGGATATAATGGCTCCGGGAGGAGGTTATGTAGCAGGTGCAAGCCATGATTACATCCTTGAAGAAACTCCTTTTGAAAATGTTCTGGCTATGTTTGACACGATTATTGAATACAAACCTGGTCAATGAAGTTTTGTCTTCTTCGTCTACATCTGCCGGGCTTTTTCAACGACATCCATTGCAATTTTTTCCCATTCCCAGAGATTTTCGGGATGATATCCGACTGTTGAAATATCTTTCATTATCAGTTCTACGTGGGAGATTCCCTGTGTTTTCTTAATTAAGTTTTCCAGAACAGTTCTTGCATATTGTGGATCCCAGTTGTCAGCTGCAAATATAGCCGGACTGGGTTTAATACTAAGGACATATTTGTCGCCCACCTCTCTTACAATTGTATTAAGATCTGCCCACGGGCTGACTGAAATTTTCCTGAGATTTGGAATTCTTCTCATAATATCCAGTTTAGTATCCAGTGGTTCACAACATCCGTAATATGTCAATCCCCATTTTTCGAGCCATCTCATTTCGTGTCTCAGGGCAAATTCCCAGTGCATATCTGATGAAACCTGAACCAATATCTGGGCATTGGAGCATCCCCACATATTATGAGGTTTGATCCATGTTGGTTCAAACTCATTCCCGGGCAAATCACTTGTATAACCATATCCTCCCGATCCGATGCGAGTATTATTGTTATCCAGTGATAAAAGGTTCTGTTCAACAAACTGATCTAATTCGCAGATCCAGGCATCTGTCATTCTTTCAACAGCTGCATTTACCATATCCGGTCTCATAACAAGATCGATCATTGCCTCTTCCACACCCCACCACCGTATAAGATAGTCCCATGGTGTAAACCATATATGGGTTTGACCTATTTTTCTGACCGGAATTATATCTTTAAAAAGATCACTCATGGTCTTAAATACAACATTGGTGGTTTTTTCATAATGAGTGATGCAGGGCATCTTGATTTTCTCAATGTCTTCCGGCTCCTTTATCTGTACATTGAAATGCCTCGAATAAATGTCACTTTTCTGATCTGTCCTGACAATATCAACATCTTCGACAATACCAAAATCAGTGCTATGGATAGCAAGGGGGCATTCAATGTAATTATTAATGATCATGTCACCGGGCATGTGTTTCCACTGATAGATCTCCCTTCTCAGTTTCTGTTCAAATTCCCGGGCCCAGGGATTTATCGTCTGAAGTGTCAGTTCATCATTGACATTCATTTCGTGCCATGGTATTTCATTGATCCATACCATGGGACGTTCCGATTTGAGATCGTTCAGTCTGGTCCATAAACCGGCCTTTTCCTTATGAACAGGCAACGCGGCAATTCTTGCGATTTCCTGACCCAGCCTGCACAATATCGTTTTTTCTGATTCGGTCAGATTTATTTCTTCCAGAATAACTGGCGGAGCATAGCTCCCGGGATCATGTAACATATGTTCTCCAGGTTTAGTTGAAATTATTTAATTATTTTATTGCATCTTCCGATTAAGGTATTCTCACTAATGTAATCCCCATTAAACCCACTACAACCTCCTGCGACAGGGTTTCAAGTGTTATGCTTTTCAGTTTGGCATCCTTTCTGAGTCTGATATTCAGGAGCATTGCCCTGCAATTCTCTCCAAGCTGAACCCTCTCCGGCAGCTTTTCAGGTAAACAGAATCTGTCCGTTTCGGAAGTATAATCGGCTCGGTTATCCTGCTCCGGAGATGATGCTGTAGAAGATATAATACTTAAATTCCAATAGTTTACCGGAGGGACCAATTCAAGCGAGTCAGTAACTCCGTCAGCATAATTCAGCCTTAGTACAGCATTGGCTATCTGGCATTGCATAACATTGGTCGATCCGCAAACCAGGAAAAAGATGGCATCACCTTTTCTGTTTACCGGGAATTCGATCTTTTCCGGGTAATTATCCCACATGGAAGTAAAGGCAATGTTCTTAACGCCTAAATTCCAGATAAACGGGACTCCCTGCGGTGTGACAAGCCTGTTATTTTTGTCCAGCATGTCAGCAACCTTATTCGTCGTTATTACCGGCAGCGGACTCTTCCAGTGCCAGAAGGTCCATGGAGAATAGCCATCAGTTCCCAGCCGGCATGATACCGTATTTGGGCGAGGTGACAGATATTTTTGCTCATAAATAGTTTTTACATCAGCATTAAGTAAAGGTTTTATATCAATCGGTTCCCAGTTAGCATTTTCAGGAATTTCTTTTATAAACCTTTCTTCAGCCTTGGCATCCCCTTCCGGATCATTGACTTTTATCCTGAAAACACGTAATTGCGGAGCTTTGCCAGCCATCGACCTTGTAAGAACTGTATGAGAACCTTTATTTGACGTGAGATTTGCAGTGAGTATGCCGTTCTCTATCCTCTCGTTTTCAAGGACACCCTGCGGGTCTTCATATTCAACTATTCGCGAGTTTTCCGCAACAATCCTGATATTCTCTCCAATATTTCCTTCGATGGATACAGGGTTATAATATGGTAATGATTTACCTGTTTTGATTATGACCTCTGCTTTGGTCATTTCAGGTAAATTTATTTTAACAATACTCTGGCCGGCACCAGCAAGAACACTGTAGTTTGTTCTTATGCCATTAACCATGACGTCTTTTATTTCTTTGCACCGGACAGGGAGCAGTAGTTCAGTATTTTCACCCTGAGTAAGTTCAAACCGGTATGATGTTTTATTATTGCGGGAAGTGAAAGCAATCCGGACATCCGGAAGTTCGATGGATGCGTGATCCCAGGAGGCAGGAAAACGGGGGCAGATTGTCACTTTTTTATTAGGATAATCAGGATTAAATCCAAATAATCCGGA
>Ga0315275_10000856_pt1 | contig 25722 bp, 21 predicted proteins | sample YL17G03_0_MG_FD_205557 | JGI IMG/M metagenome (GOLD analysis project Ga0315275, IMG submission 205557) | Sediment microbial communities from Yellowstone Lake, YNP, Wyoming, USA - YL17G03_0 | ecosystem: Environmental > Aquatic > Freshwater > Lake > Sediment | place: USA: Wyoming | collected...
CCATGAAGGCAGATGCCTTCGCGGATGAGAACGTCTTCGCCATCCCAGAATTTCATGCCGAAAAGATGCACGTCATGCCCACGGGAGGAAAGCCTCACGGCAAGTTCCCATACTCGCTTTTCCACTCCTCCTTTTACGTAAGGATAGATGACATCGTAGACGAATGCAATCTTCATCCTGCCGACCTACAGGTGATTGTTGTTCTCATTGAGGAGCATCATACTCTGGAACACAGCAAAGAGAAAAATTTGTATTCCGCTCACGATCAACACAAGGGATATAATTGCAGTCGAAATTTCAGAAAGAAAACCAAAACTCATCGAGACCCAGCGAATAAGGATATTAAGTCCGAGAAGTGCCCCGCCAAGCAGTAAAAAAAATCCAAGTACAAGGAATTTTTCCAGATTTGAGTACTTCATCAGCATCTCTATGATTCCCCCCTTATTCTCATATCCATGAATGACCGAATAGGTTTTCATCAGAAATCCTGTCAGAACAACCTGGATACCGCCCATGACCAGTATTGCACCAAGAATAAACGTATGGAGATGAGACGACTCGACATTTCCCTGGATGTAAAAAAAAGCCATCAACAGGAATCCGAGAAGCGAGAAGAGAAGACCCGGGACAGCTACAAAGGGCAGAGGTTTCATGAGGAGGACAAACCGGATGTGGCGCCAGCCATCTGCAAAACTGTGCAGCTTGGAAGGTGTCAGTCGTGGATAATAATCGATGGGGATCTCAATAATTTTCAGCTGCTCTTTTGAAGCCATAACAAGCATTTCCGATGCAAATTCCATACCACCAGTCTTTAACTGGAGCCGGTCGAGGGCTTCTTTCGTAATCGCCCGAAACCCGCTGTGTGCGTCAGAAAAATGCGTTCCGAAAATAACATTAATCAGCCACGTGAGAAGCGGGTTCCCGATATGTTGGTGGAGAACAGTCATAGAACCGGCGCGTATGACTCCTTTGAAGCGCGATCCAATAACAAAGTCTGCGCCATCCTTCAAGGGTGCTATAAGGTCTCTGATCTGATAAAAATCATACGTATTGTCGGCATCCCCCATGACAATGAAATGACCCTTGGTGTGTTTAAACGCGGCAAGATACGCATTCCCGTATCCTCTTTTTTCCGGTGTAATCACCTGCGCACCAAGAGACCTGGCAATTGCCGGTGTCTGGTCGCCCGATGAATCTGCAACGATAATTTCACCATTGATTTCATGGTCATGGAACACGTTTCTTATCTTTCTGATACATTCACCGATAGTATGCTCCTCATCAAGAGCGGGAAGTATTACAGAGACATCAAAAAGATAAGTGCTATCGGATTTTGTTTCCATTGTGTGTCCTGACGGAGTCTTGTGCGATGGTAAAAATTAATTGATGTACGATTCAATAAATTCATTGGAAATGAATTCCAGAAACTCTTGGATCATACAGTCAGGAAAAACGGTTCATTTCAAATTAAAATACAAATATAGATAACAAAACGAAACTCCAATCCTTTTTATTGTGACCATGGAATAGTAGATAATTATTAGGGGGAATGCATGAAAAAAATATTAATCACCGGTATCAGCGGTTTTGTCGGCGGGCATTTTGTTCATTACCTGACCACGCATCATCATGACCTTGAGATCCATGGTATCAGTCGTTCGAAACCTGCATGGGATTTTGTCCCTGCCGTGCCAGAACTTACCCGCAATTCCCACTTCCACTTGGCAGACCTGATGGATATACCAAAAATCAAGTCTCTTATTGTAGAAATCCAGCCTGATTATATTGTTCATCTTGCAGCCCAGAGTTCTGTTGCCGAGAGCTGGAAAACCCCGGTGGACTCTTTCATGAATAATACCAATATCTTTCTTAATATTATCGATACTGTCCGGCTCAATGATTTTACTGCCAGAGTTCTGTCCGTCGGCTCGTCAGAACAATACGGGATAGTATCGGAAAATGATCTGCCATTACACGAAAAAAGTCTCCTGTATCCTGCAAATCCGTATGCGGTGGCACGGGTAGCACAGGAGTACCTCGCAAAGATATATGCCCAAGGGTACGATCTTGATATCTGCTGTACCCGCTCGTTTAACCACTGTGGTCCTGGTCAGACCGATCGCTTCGTTGTAAGCGCAATAGTCAAACAATTTGTAAAAGTTGCAAGGGGTATCCAGAAACCTGTAATCAATATCGGCAATGGTGCTATTGTGCGTGATTTTGTCGATGTGCACGATGTTATTGAAGCATATGACCTTCTCCTTACCAAAGGAAAAAAAGGAGAGGTATACAATATATGCAGCGGCCAGGGCCGGGCCATCAAGGATATTGTAACCATGTGTTCCAAAATGCTTGACATTAAGGTAGAGGTGCACCAGGAACAATCTCAAATCCGCCCGATTGACAATCCGCGGATTATCGGAAGTTACAAGAAAATCCAGCGGGATCTGGGATGGGAACCAACAACCCCATTTGAGCAGAGTCTCAGATCCATATATACATACTGGGATCAGAGAGTGGAAGTCGAATTAAAGACACATCCAGAGAATACTCTATGAGACCATGAAAACCTGATGAAAAAAAATTTGATTCTCCGGAATTATCCATAAAAACTACCGGGATGGATCGAGCATATGAAATACAGGGAAAAAAACGTTTATTACAGAATCCTCCTCCTGAAGAGCTCGTATCCCGCAGAACTGTCCTTTTTGAAAGGAAAAAAGATTTTAAGGCTGATTCAGTAAACGTGGGTAAAAAATCTCTAATCACAACGGTGAAAATGCTGTGAAGATTGCGATCTTTCATGATTATTTCGGTGCAATTGGCGGAGGTGAACGCGTAGTTATCGCCATGGCAAAGATCCTGGATGCGGATATTATTACAACTGATACCGATGCGGTGCGGCGAATAGATCCATCTGTCCGGGTCATCAGTCTGGGGAAAACCATCCATTATCCCCCTTTAAAACAGATCTCTGCATCCCTGCGGTTCTGGACCTGTAATTTTTCTGACAGGTATGATTTTTTCATTTTTACCGGCAACTGGAGTCCGGCAGCGGCGCGCCGCCACCATCCGAATCTCTGGTATTGTTATACCCCGGTAAGGGCATTTTACGATCTCTATAATGTGTTCCTCCAAAGACAGAACGTTATCATCCGCCAGTTATTCCGGTGCTGGGTCTTTTTCCACCGCGGATTCGATAAACGGTGTGTCAAAAATTTTGATCGAATTATTGCGATTTCAGATAACACTTCATCTCGTATCCGGCGATTCCATAACCGTGTTGCTGATGTCATCTATCCCCCGGTTGAAACCTCAAAATACCATTGCTCGGAATACGGGAATTTCTGGCTCTCGGTGAACCGTCTGTATCCGGAGAAGCGCATCGAACTCCAGATCGATACCTTTCGCAGGATGCCGGAGGAAAAACTGATCGTTGCTGGGGGTTATGCAAAAGGTGACCATGCATCACGTTATGCAGGGAATCTGTTACAAAATCTGCCGCCGAATGTCACGTTCCTCGGAGAAATAAGTGAAGAAGAGTTACGGGATTTGTATGCCCGGTGCAGGGGGTTAATCTGTACTGCACTGGACGAGGACTATGGTCTCACACCTCTTGAAGCAATGGCAAGCGGAAAACCGGTCGTGGCAACAGACGAAGGGGGATTCCGGGAAACTGTAACACCGGCAACCGGAATACTTGTCCCCCCCGATACAGAATCTCTGATCATGGCTGTACAGACCGTCGGAAAAGATCCATCTGCCTACAAAAATGCCTGCGAGTCCAGGGCCAAAGAGTTTGATAATGGACGATTCAGTCAGTTACTCAAAAATGCATGTATCACCACAAAGAAGATCTCATAGATTGAACTGCCAGAGCATCACTTGCACGTTGAGCACTTCGTTACAAATATTGTTTGACTTATAAATATGCTGCATAGTACAGGAAAGAAACATTGAATGCACCGAACATTCAATCCACTTGAAGACACCCATACATTCCAGAGCAGCGGATAATGATTGCATGAATTCCAGTTTAATCATCGAACTTGCAAAACGGGATTTCACGGAGAGGTATTCCGGCTCGGCACTCGGTTTTGTCTGGTCATTTATCTATCCCCTCATCAATATTCTTATTTATATGATTATATTTGGCAGCCTTATGGGGGCAAGATTGCCCGGGATGTCGTCAGTGTGGGGATATGGTATTTATCTTGTTGCAGGACTTGTACCCTGGACTGCGTTTGCAAACACGGTATCCCGGGCATCCACGGTTTTCCTTGATAAAAAAAATATCATCGCGAAGATCCACATTGACCTTCCCACACTTCCGCTCTTCATCCTTATTTCTGAGAGTGTTACATTCGTAGTCACACTTATGATCTTCCTCCTTATCCTCACCCTCACGGGTTTTCTGTTCTCGCCATATCTCCTGCTCATCCCGGTTGTGTATCTTATCCAGCAGGTCCTTGCGTACTCACTGGGGTTCTTTCTTGCGATGTTTGTCGTCTTTATCCGGGACCTCAAGGAAATCGTCGCGATTGGATTCCAGATCTGGTTCTGGTTCACGCCCATCGTCTATGTCTTTGACATTCTTCCCGGTTTTGCCCAGAAGATCCTGATATGGAACCCGATGCTTGCCGTGGTATCTGCATATCATGACATTTTCGTCTACCAGAGGATGCCATCGTTTTACTATCTCGCGCTGGTTTTAGTCATGAGTATCGGGCTGATTGTTGCTGATTACCTGATCTTTAAAAAACTGGAGAAAGATATTCGGGATTTCATTTGATCGGGGCTGCATTTGGGAACTTCGTATATTCATGGAACAAACCGTCACTCGATATTTTTAATGCAATTGCGAATTAATCAGAATATACACATTTATGATAAAAGTCGAAGGGATCTCGAAAAAATTCAAACTCTACCATTCTCCTGCCGACCGGCTCAAAGAGATCATCTTCAGAAAGCAATACCACAAGGATTTCGTCGCTCTTGACAATATTTCATTTAAAGTGGGTGCTGGACAGACTCTTGGCATCATAGGACAGAACGGTGCCGGCAAATCAACGCTTTTAAAGATTCTATCGGGTATTGTAATACCTGACAGCGGTACTATCCAGATTGACGGGAAAGTCACGGGTCTTCTCGAGCTCGGGACCGGTTTCAACGCTGAAATGACTGGACTTGAGAATATCTACATGAACGGGACACTTATTGGCATGACCAAGGATGAGCTCGACCGGAAAAAACAGACCATCGTTGATTTTTCCGAACTGGGGGAGTTTATCAACGAACCTATCAAGACGTATTCTTCTGGTATGACGATGCGACTTGCGTTTTCTATCGCGATTCACGCGGACCCGAAATGTTTCCTAGTTGACGAGGCGCTGTCCGTGGGGGATGCATATTTCCAGCAAAAATGTATGCGGAAGATACAGGAGTTCCGGGGGAACGGAGGGTCTATTGTATTTGTGTCGCATGATATGAATGCGGTGAAGACGCTGTGCAACTCGGCGATTTTGCTGGACCATGGGCGGGTGATTGATTGCGGGGAGACCAGGGATGTGGTGGATTTTTACCAGAATATGATCTTGAAGAAATCACATCAAGGAGATGTACCGGTTCAGGTACAGCTAAGAAAAGTCGAGAACGAGCACCCGGTGAATAATGTCGGGATTTCAACCGGTGAGGTTGAACTGATTTCATTTAAGGTTTGTAATGAAAAGGGGGAGGAGATTTCGTATATCGACAGTGAAAATGACATTAAGGTTGTCTATGAGATCAAAGCCCTCAAGGATCTGGATGAGCCGCATTATGGATTGATGATCCGGAACAATCTGGGACTCTCGGTTTTTGAGACAAATACGTATTGTATGAATATGAAAACGGAAAAAATATCGAAGGGTCAAATTGTTAAAATTGAATGGATGATGGAATTTCCATTATCCGTCGGAACGTACTCTTTTTCCGTTGGAGTAGCAAATAAAGGATATGATCGTGGAGCCTTTGAAGAATATCCTCTCCTAGTGCATGATGTGGAAATTATAAAAGTATTGTCGAATTCACAATCAATGTTCTACTCAGGAATTTTTAATATGAAACCGATCGTTTATGTTGGTATTCATTGATGTAACTTAGCTGTTATTTATGTAAAAGTGAAAAGATCATAGTGTCAACTTGATAATTCGTGTGTCTTTACAAGGTTGGGATGATAATGTCAAAAATATTATTTATTAACCCAAATATGAGACACATTGGAGGATTACTTACGGTATATCCTCCTCTTGGAATATTATCTATTGCTGCGGTTCTCAGAGACAAACAGCATGGCGTTGCAGTAATAGATGCAGATATAGACAACCTGTCATTTTTGGATATTGAAAATTATATCCGACAACATCAACCCACCCTTATTGGTATAACAATGACAACCTTGCAGTGTAAAGCCGTTTTTACACTTGCGGAATATATTAAGAAAGTGTTCCCCGAGATTGCGATAATTGTCGGAGGAGTACATCCTTCTGCACTGAAAGAGGTGATTTTGAGACAATGTCCTTATATTGATATTGTTGTGGTTGGTGAAGGTGAACAGACTTTTGTGGATCTTGTAACGATAATTGAAAACAGGGGATCTTTAGATTCTGTCGATGGTATTTGTTATCGAGAGAACGGAAAAAATTACACTACCAAGCCCAGAGAATTTATTGAAAATCTGGATAGTCTACCATTCCCTGCATTTGATTTGGTTACACCTCTTTCAAAATATCCCGGGCCGTATCCGGTGAAATCACATCCCACAATTCATATCATGGCATCACGGGGTTGCCCGTTTGATTGCCAGTTTTGTAGTAATCCGATTTGGGGGAAGAAAGTTAGGTTCCATAGTCCAGAATATATTTTGAAGGAAGTTGAATGGCTTCAGACAACATTTCATGTTCAAGAAATTTTTTTTCAGGATGACACATTTAATCTTAATAAGGAATGGCTCGAGAAAATATGCAATGGAATTATATCAATGGGTTTGAATAAAAAATGCGTATTTAAATCACCATTCAGGGCAAATACTAATCTTGTTTCATCGGCTCTTCTCCAACTCCTGAAACAAGCCGGATTCTGGATGATTTTTTATGGTGTAGAAAGTGGCGATCCTGAAGTGCTCAGATCCATTGATAAACACATTACCCTCGAGGAATTAAAACGGGCATTTTTTCTGACGAAACGTTCAGGTATTAGAACGTATGCCTCATTTATGATAGGAAATCTAACTGATACCTCGACCTCAATAAAAAATTCAATAAAGTTTGCCAAAAAACTGGATCCGGATTATTTTGGATTTGCAATAACAATGCCGTACCCTGGGAGTCGTCTTTATGAAATTTTGGAGAAGAACAATCAGATTTCACAGTCTGATACGATGGGCTTTAAAATAGGGGAGTATATCATTCCCAACAAGGCATTTTTGAAAGGGGAAATTGAAACACTCTGTCACCATGCAACAGAAGAAGTTATGCAATTTCAAAATACGTGGCCCTATAAATTAATTCATTATTTACGTTATCACTACATACCTCAGACACCTGACGAATATATGGATTATTCCCCTTTTGATAAATCTCATTTGCCTGAATTCATTACTTCCTATGTTGAAATGGGAATAACTGATAACAATAATCTTGGCAAAGGATGGCATTTGTGTGAATATTGGCCCCCCACGGTAAGATGGACAAAAGATTCGGCGGTTCTTTATCTTCACCCAAAAGAAGCAGATAAAATATTAAAAATAAAGGTTATTGCTTCAAAACCTCGGGGGGGTCAAATTCTTACGATTACAATAGATCGGGATATTCATAAAATTCCGGTGGACCAAATAAATCAAGGAATTCTTGCCCTCCCTATTGGACAAGAGTCATATTTGAAACAATTTATTAAAATTGTGATTACTGCAACACCTCTGTGGGTTCCAAACGATGAAATGCATAATGGGGATCTACGTAAATTAGGAGTAGCAATAAATAAAATATGGACTGAATAGATTGATATTAGGATTGTAAAAACTGATCTTTGATCAAAAAAGTTTTAGATAATCTTCCCCTTTAATTGGGGAGATTTATAATTTTGCTATTGGTGGCTTCATGGATGATAATACCATAGAAATCCGCGATGACAATATCAACGTCGAAGAGATCATGGGGAAGATTCGGGCGAATATCCGACGGCGACAGGCAGCAGGAGAACTGCCCATGGATCTAGATTCTGTAGTCGGATCCCCTTCAAAGAACCGCCCTGTGCGAGAATCAGACGATGCAATTCAACGTGATCTCGCATATATCAATTCCAATTGGGATATACACAATAATAGTTACTTTATTAGCTCCCATCATCCCTATGCCGGAAAATTCCTTGTTAAAGGACGCCAAATGGTTCATGGGGAAGTTTGCCGGTATGTTGATCCTATGGTCTCCCGCCAGACGGAATTCAATGCCAGTACCGTCAGAATTATTACCCGGGCGTCACAACGATTCGCTGAATTGGAACAGCGCCAACAGGAGCTGGAAATGGCATTTTCCTCTTTTAAATGCGAATCCGATAAAAAAATTACTGAATGCATCACTATAGCAAAAAATGAACTGGATTCAAAAATTGAATTAACATCTGACGAACTCGCTACAGTAAAAAATGAACTGGACTCAAAAATTGAACTAACATCTAACGAACTCACTACAGTAAAAAATGAACTGGACTCAAAAATTGAACTAACATTGAGAGAACTTTTTTCACGGATGGATGAGGATATCCATGCACGGGTGTGGCTTACTCATGCGCTTGAAGACCGGGTTCAAAAAAGACTGGCTCAAAAAAGTGGTCCTCCAGTATCCACTTTAAACGCGAATACAGATTATTTCCTTTTCGAAGAACGATTCAGGGGTTCACGGGAAGATATTAAACAGAGACAACGGGTATTTCTTCCTTACTTTGACAAATGCTCTCGAGTACTTGATATCGGCTGCGGGCGTGGTGAATTCCTCGAGATTCTCAAGGACCATGATATTGGCGGTATTGGCGTAGATAGTGATCCAGATATGGTGGCATACTGCCGTTCTCGCCAGGTTGAGGTGGAGCACTCAGATGCAATCACCTATCTTGAGACACTTGAGGACAAAAGTCTTGACGGGATTTTTGTCGACCAAGTTGTTGAGCACCTTGAACCAGATTATCTTATACGATTGCTTGCACTCTGTTATCAGAAGATGAAATTTGGAGTTTATATTGTCATTGAAACGGTGAATCCATTGTCATTTGTATCGTTTGTTAACTTCTACATCGATATGACCCATAAGAGACCAGTACATCCGGAGACTTTGCAGTACATCCTCAGTGCAGCTGGATTCCTGGAATGCGAAAAGAAATTTTTCTCACCGGTTTTGGATGAGAGCAGATTGAAAAAGATTGTAAATAAATCTACAGTTGATGAAGCAACGCAGAAAAGTATCGATGTATATAACCATAATATTGAGATGCTGAATACGCTTCTTTTTGGCCCCCAAGATTACGCAGTGATCGCAAAGAGATGAATTGATATGATACAAATTCATCAATTTCATCCAAGTATTTCCTTTGGGGATGCCGTTGGAAACTCAATTCTGGAACTTAAGAAAATTATAAATGAATTGGGTTTTGATTCAGAGATTTTCGCCCAATATATTCATCCGGATGTTAACAAAATACGACGATATTCAGATTATATAAAATTCAGTTCACCAGACAATATTCTTATTTTGCATTATTCTATTGCATATAATCCTGAGATACTAAATTTCTTCAAAAATCTTCCAGATAAAAAAATTCTAATCTACCATAATATTACTCCGTCTGAGTTTTTCAAAGGAGTGAATGATACTTATGAATATTATACAAATTTAGGACGGATAGAACTGAGACAGATGCAAAATGTTGTTACAATTGCATTAGGTGATTCAGTTTATAATGAAAATGAATTAAAAACTTATGGATTCAAAAGGACCGATGTTTTACCAATACCAGTAAATTTTAAGAAATTCGGTGGCGAAGCATCTGACGAAATAAAAAGAAAATTTTCTGATAATTATGTGAATATTCTATCAGTAGCTCGAATAAGCCCGAATAAAAAAATTGAGGATATCATCAGAACTTTTTATGTTTATAAAAAATTTATTAATCCAAACTCGCGTCTATTTCTTGTTGGTTCCACAGAAGGAATGGATAAATATGTCGATGAACTCAAGAAATTAGTGCTAAAATTAAAGTTGTCTGATGTCAATTTTATCGGTCATATTTCAGATGCAGACCTGATTGCTTATTATCGCCTCAGCAATGTTTTCATAACGATGAGTGAACATGAAGGTTTTTGTGTACCTCTCCTGGAAAGCATGTATTTTAAAATACCGATTATTGCGAATAATTCTTCAGGAATACCTTACACGCTGGGTAATGCCGGTATACTCATCAATGAAAAAAACCCACTTCTCATCGCAGAAATAATTAATCTTTTGATCGAAGATCCCGTTTTCAGGGAGAAGGTAGTCCAAAAGCAGAGCCGGAGGCTTAAAGATTTTGACAGGGATAAAATAAAAGAGAAATTATCTTCGATAATTACATCTGTAATTCAAAACAAAATTCATGCAGACGTTATTTATCGGATTGAAGGTCCTTTTGACAGCAGTTACAGCCTCGCGCTGATTAACCGTGAAATGGCTATTGCATTAAATGTGCTGTACCCCGGAAAAGTTGCACTCCATTCTACGGAAGGTCCAGGAGATTTTGAACCAGATCAGGTCTTCATATCCAGACATCCGGAAATTAAAGATTTATGGGATAAATCAAAACTGAATATTTTGCCGGAGGTCCTTGGACGGAATCTCTATCCTCCAAGAGTATCAGAGATGAGGGGAAAAATAAATATTCTGAATGATTATGGATGGGAAGAATCCGGTTTCCCGCAAAAATACGTTGATGATTTTAACCGGGAACTTGATGGGATTACCGTCATGTCAACGTATGTAGAAAAAGTACTTATCAATAATGGAGTCCGTGTTCCAATATCACCGGTTGGTGTTGGTACAGATCATATTCTCAGGCTACAACCTAAACGGATAACAAAAAATCTGGGGTCAACATTCAAATTTTTACATATTTCTTCCGGATTCCCGAGAAAAGGGGTAGACATTTTGTTGTCCGCATATGTCAGGGCATTCTCCAAAAATGATAATGTCTCCCTCATTCTCAAGACATTCCCCAATATTCACAATGATGTCGAAGATCAGGTAAAAAAAATACGCCTCCATAATCCTGATTGCGGAGAAATAATATTGATTAATCAGGATTTGGAATATGAATATCTCATCGATCTTTATAATCAATGCGATGTTCTTGTGGCACCATCCCGCGGGGAGGGGTTCGGTCTCCCTGTTGCAGAAGCGATGCTGTTGGGTGTACCGGTAATTACAACGGGTTATGGGGGACAAACCGATTTTTGCAATAATGAAAATGCATGGCTTATTGACTATACATTCAAGAAAGCGGAAACCCACATGCAATTAGAAGACTCCTATTGGGCGGAACCTGACACCGGAAATCTTGCTGAATTAATGCAAAAAATCCGTACTATATCACCCACCGAAAGAGCCAAAAAAACAAAGAAAGCCCAGGAAAATATAAAAAATAATTACACCTGGATAAAGTGTGCTTCGAGACTTGATAGGTTTGTTAATTCCATAAAATTGGTTCGCAAATCCGAGAACGAAAAGATATCGTTGGGTTGGGTAACTTCATGGAATTCCAAGTGCGGAATTGCATCCTATTCAAAGTATTTATTGAACAATCTTGACATCAGATTATTCGATCTGTTCATCTTTGCAAGCATAAAAGATACTCCAATTTATCCTGATGAAAAATTTGTATACCGCACATGGGAAAATGAGAGTCAGACTGATTTGTCATTTCTGACATCACAAATATTGGAGAATAAATTACATATCGTAGTTTTTCAGTTTAACTTCGGTTTTTTTAATCTGAATGCATTTGAGTCCATGATTACAAAACTTCTGAGTAACAGAATAAAAATCATTATTTTTTTCCATTCCACGGCAGATGTAATGATACAAGATCGGACGCTGTCACTTCAATCCATTACAAAAACACTGAAGCGGGTTAATCGACTATTTGTCCATAGTGTGGACGATCTGAACAGGATGAAACAGTTTGGACTGGTTGATAATGTGGCAATATTCCCACAAGGGGTTCTTCGTCACGATTCCGAAGATACTGATTTTATCAAAAAACAATTTCACATTTCGGATAAAAAGATTCTCGCGTCGTACGGTTTTTTATTGCCGCATAAGGGGATAAAAGAATTAATCAGGACTTTTTATCAACTCAGTAAAACCTATCGACAAATTCATCTCCTTCTAATAAATGCAATCTATCCGAACACGGAATCTGCGGCAATGAAAATTGAGTGTGTAAGCCTGATCAATGAATTGAACTTATCAGATAAGGTTACATTAATAACAGAGTACCTGTCAGATGAGGAATCCATTTTACTCCTGAAATGTGCAGATTTAATTGTTTTCTCATATCAAGATACACAGGAATCTTCGAGTGCAGCGATACGGCACGGAATTGCTTCCTTAAAGCCGGTTGTTTGCACACCGCTTCCCATCTTCAACGATGTATCCGACATTGTTCATCTCCTTCCCGGAACATCACCTGAAGAGATGCTGGCTGGATTGTCAGCGCTTCTTGACGATGAAAAACAGTTATTATCAAAAACAGAGCAACAGAAAGAATGGATTGAGAATCATTCCTGGGACGTCCTTACAAAAAGAATTCAGAATATTATACAATCGTTAGATAGAAATAGGTAAAGATTTTGAATCAAACTTCTTTGAAGTAACATTTCAGGTCACTTATACTATGGATATTTTTAGGTTTGAGGTGTATTAATCATGAAGGATGAATGAGAAAAATTTTAAAAATATTAATTTTTATCAAATGGTTAATTTTTTCAGGGATATGAGCAAAAGGTCGGGCAAAATGAAATATATATCAAATCTCGCTGAATTAGATCGAGAATTAGTGTATGTCGATTCACAATTTAAAATTTCAGATGATTGCGGGAGAGTGGCATTAAGCAATTTTTGTTATAGAATCAACGTTGATTCTGTACCCGAGGACCCGTTTTCACAAGACTATTATGATTTTCAAATGAAGTTATATTCAATTCTATCCGGTCGTTCGGCATATGATATTACAAATGAAGAATCCGTCTTTAATCAAGAAGAAATTCAAAATTGCCCATTTCCATATTATACCGGCAGTGCATCCACAGTTGGTGATCAATTATTAGCTATCGGGTACATCATAAAAAAAACTAATATATCTGCCAATTCAACTGTTATTGAATTCGGACCCGGGTGGGGGAATTTAACTCTTGCACTCGCTCTGATGGGTCACAAAGTAACATGTGTTGAAGTAGAGAAGCGGTTTATTGATTTAATAAAATATAGATCGCGGGACGTAAAAAATCCGGTTGAATTTTTTCACCAGGATATGCTTAATTTTTCTGAATTTCCAGATAAAAAATACGACGCAGTTTACTTTTATGAATCTTTTCATCATTGCCGCGATCCATTAAATCTCATAAAAAATTTATCCCGTATTATTACTGATGATGGGATCATTTGTTTCGCTTCTGAACCGTTTGTACAAGGTCCTTCTGAGATAATTCCCTATCCCTGGGGAGTTCGACTTGACGGAATGTCAGTATGGTCGATGCGAAGGTTCGGATGGATGGAACTTGGCTTTGAAATTAACTTCTTTATGAAAATGTTATCGGGATGTGGATTTATTTCTGAACGTATATCTTCTGATGTTAGCCCACTTACGAGCCTCATCATTGCGAGGAAGATATAAATTTATATTGTGCATTGATGATTTATGCGAATAAACTGTTTATAAAAAATACTCCTGGTTCTTCATTTAAGGTGATTATGAATTTTAGTACGTGGTGGATCGGATCCTTCCCAAGCCGAGAGAAAATATATCAATATCGTTATGAATTGTTCCTTGTAATTCTGACGGTAATTGGATTGTTCTTAAAAATTTTTTATATTTTATTCAAACTTGAATATCAAAGTGATAATGTTGGTGGAGGTCTAGCAGCAATAGAATTCTGGAAATATCAAAATTTCATTTTGTCTGGGTATTATGTACCTTCAGATGATAGTAATTTTTTTGAAGTATATGTATTTCACATTGTGCCACAATTTCTCTCCGATTATAATCCCATCATGCTGAAATTTGTCACTTTCATCATATTTTTTTTGATAATTATAATTTTTTCATATTTTGTATACCGTCTTACGAATAGTATATTGAATGCCTTGTTTTTTTCTGCCGTATTATCCAACTGGTACATTGACTACCACAGCACAATCCTCTGGATAACCTCTCATGAAAGTACTATATTCGTGATCGGTCTGCTTTTGGTACTGTACTTTTTTAAACCTCTGAAATATTGGGATATTTTATTTTTTGGTATTCTTGCTGTCATAACCTTCTCGGACAGTCTGATCTTGGTGTGGTTTACTATTCCTCTTCTTTTTGTTATAATCGTGGATCACCTAAAGACACACAACCTGAAAGAACAGTTAGTGTCCTTTTTCACATTTGATTTTGTTTTTGGAATTGTCGCGGTTTCTGGTATTTTCATCGTCATAAAAAAATTCCTTATTCCTTATTATGTGGAGCATGCGCATATTTTCCACGATCTGGAAATTGAAAATTTGGTATCTGTTCAAATACCGGTATTATTCCGGCATTTCACCCTTCTGATAAATCCCGATATTTATAATGTCATTAATCACACAAATTCGATTTCGATAGTCGATATCGTGTTTATCCTTCTGTTTGTGGGGTATATTATACTTGTAATTAATTATCTTAAATCTCATTCAACTGAAGATATCAAGACATTTTTAATATTTACGGGTACAGCATTCATCGCCAGTTCATTATTGTATGTCACTACAGCCTTTACCCTACAAGTGCAGTATTTAAAATTTTTATTAATATGTGCGCTGATAATTTTTTGTCTGGTAGATTTTAATAAAACAAGATTTGCAAAATTCGCTCTTCTCGGAATTATTTTTGTCAACTTATTTTCATTCGTTACATTTGACGCTTCACTCAATATTTCCCAGAAACCAAACGAAGAACAATACAATCTGATTGATTTTTTAAAAGGTGCAAATTTAACATTTGGCTATGGGGATTATTGGGATGCTAATATTGTGACCTATTTGTCCCATGAAGATGTCACAATCCGGCCTATCTGGATAGATAATGGCCTTGTACCACGCTACTGGAATAGTGCTGAACGATGGTACAGGACTATCCCCCAAAATTATTTCATTATTGTCAGAAAAACAGACAAACACGCGCTCGACTATTTCAACAATACTTTTCAGCCAAAATATACTCAGGTAATTGATTATCGGAATTACATAATTTTCAAATACAATCAATCAGAGATACAAAATTATACTTACGACGTTGTGAATTTGTTACATTTGGGTGGGATGCCTGTTTATGATCCGTTGCTCCACAGTGACTCCTGGGTCTGTAATCCCACGGTTTGGGGTTATGTTGTATATGGTCCTTATGTAATCTTGCCTTCTGGCACCTTTCAAGTCAACTATCGGTTGAAAATGTATGGTACATCTACTCAAAATTCAAGTGTCGCAAGGATCGAGGTATTTTCAAACAAAATATTGAATCAAAGTACCATTTACACTACTGCTTTGCCGAATGACACTTATCAGACCTTCAATTTGACATTTGAATCAGCTTCCAGCGTACCTCTTGAGTTCAGAGTGTATAAATATCCAAATTCCTCATTATCTATTGGAAACCTTGATGTAAATGTCATCTTCTATGATAACCGGTAACCTTAACTTTTACAAATAATCCAGGTGTGATATGAGTATGTATGTAGAGAAGGGAACGATTTCCGTTGTTGTACCCGTTTATCGTGAGGAAACCAATATCCAACCTTTTTTAAAAAGAACAGAACTCGTTCTGGAGAGATTAGATTATCCATACGAGATCCTTTTCTGTCTTGATCCGTCTCCTGATAAAACCGAACAAATCATCCTCAACGAAATTAAAAGGAATGAGAGCATCCGCCTTATAAAATTCAGTCGCAGATTCGGGCAACCGGCAGCGACCATGGCCGGAATTGACCTGTGTAAAGGAGAGGTTTGCATTGTTATCGATGTGGATCTTCAGGACCCCCCGGAATTGATTGAGGAGATGCTTTCGAAATGGCGGGAAGGATACAAGGTTGTCTATGCCAAGCGAAGATCCCGGAAGGGTGAGACATTTCTTAAAACCTGGATCTCTCATTTCGGCTACCGGGTAATTAATAAAATTTCTGATGTCTCGATACCTTCTGATACGGGAGATTTCCGGCTTTTGGACCGTCGTGTTGTTGATGAGATTAAAAGATTGAACGAATCTCATGGATATCTTCGGGGAATGGTGGCATTTGTCGGGTTCAAACAGACATTTGTTGAATACGACCGGGATGAAAGATCTTCTGGAGTTACCAATTATAACAGGTATCTTGGTTCCTTGCGAATTGCATTCAATGGTATTGTCGGATTTTCAATCCGGCCCTTGCAACTTGCGTCACTCCTTGGAGGATTTATTGCAGCAGGTGCGTTCCTGTTGGGATTGTGGATCCTTGTTGAAAAATTAATCCTGCATGTTGAATTTACTCCAGGCCTCACCTGGACAATTGTCCTGATCACGTTCCTATCGGGTGTCCAGCTCCTTTCTTTGGGAATTATGGGGGAGTACGTCGGACGCATATATGAGGAAGTAAAGCGGCGTCCTCAATATATAGTTGAAAAAACGGAGAATTTGTGAAATGGGATTTAAATTCCCCATCCCACCAGGGTATGCAACAGAACCCGTCTGGACCGGGAACGGTTTCCTTATTGGTGCCGAAAAAGTTCCGATATTGAAATATACCGGATGCGATGACGGGTGGGATGCAAGTCTTACGGATTTTCATGAGAAAGAGGCTAATGACGGCAGTCATTATATAGATCGGGCTTCACGCCGTCATGCGTGTGATGATCTGAAAAATATTGTACAAAATTCAAGTAAAGTAGTACTGGAAATCGGTTCATCTTCAGGATATCTTCTTCGGGAGATTAAAAGATCCTTTCCAGAATCCTTTCTCATCGGATCTGACTGCATTCCTGAACCCCTGGAAAACATCGGTAAAAAAATATCCGATATCCCACTGATTCAGTTTGATCTCGTTAATTGCCCCTTACCGGATAACTGTGTGGATGTTGTTATTGCTTTGAATGTGCTTGAGCACATCAAAGACGATGAAAACGCACTTAAACAAATTTACCGGATTTTAAAACCCGGAGGATATGTGATCATCGAAGTTCCTGCCAACCAGGATCTATACGACTTTTATGATGAGCAGCTCAGGCATTTCCGCCGTTATTCCCTTCACGAACTGAAAATATTGACAGAAAAAACAGGATTTACTGTTATTCGTGCCTCACATCTTGGGTTTTTCATATATCCGGGATTCAAATGTGTGAAACATCGAAATAGACAGAAAAATACCATGAATGATGCACAAAAACAATCCGGTATGAAAAAACTGATTCAACTAGGGGGACCGGTAATTAATAACTTCTTTTATTTTCTGATGAAAATTGAATTAACAATTGGAAATGTTTTTCAATATCCCATAGGTATTCGATGCTTGCTTTTACTAAAAAAGGAGATTGAATAGGAGGTAGGAGGTTCACGTGATAAGCTCCTGGAGAAAAATCGGATCACTTGCGGGGATAATAAAGTGTTGAAAAGTCCGTCAGGAAATGATCTTTATCAATTTTGTAAATATGGCATTGCCGGTGGTATCGGTGCGGGTTTAGATCTTGGACTCTACGCACTCATTGTCACATTTTCTCCGTTGAACTATCTTCTTGCAAATGCCATATCATTTTCACTGGGTACTCTTGCTGTCTATTTTCTTCAAAAGGACTGGACATTCCAGTATCAGAAGGATAAGAATGTTCTCCTGTTCACGAAGTACATATCGGTTGTCGCGATTACCTATCTCTTGAATAACGTTATTTTGATAATGTGCATAGAACTATTGCATTTAACTCCAATTTCATCGAAAGTTATTCAGATTCTTATCAGTTTTTTTTGGGGATACACGATAAGCAAAAAATTTGTTTTTAAATAAGATACAAATGTCTGTAAATGAAAACCAGATTGGCAATTGAAATAAGGATAAAAAAAAGTATACTATGAGGATTAAATATTATACCCTGCACTCTGGGCATCAGTATAAAACATCTGTACTGTCTCAAGGGACAACTGATCCAGGTCTTTCCCAACGAGCGACACTTTTTTCAGGATATCGTTCGTGATGGTGATGATATGACACCCGCAGGACTCCGCCTGGACAAGATTAAGTAGCTCTCGTGTGCTCGCCCACAGGAGCTCAGCCTTCGGATTCGATTTGAGAATCTTCACCGACTCCTCCATAATCGGTATGGGATCAACACCGGTATCTGCAATACGACCCGCGAACACAGAGACGATGCTCGGTGTTGAGGGGGAGAGGACTTTTGCCACGGTTTTCACCTGGTGGGCGGTCAGGATAGCCGTGACGTTCAGTTTCAGGCCATCATGGGAAAGTTTTTTCACGAGCGGTGCGGTACTTTCCCCCTTCGTGTTCGTCACCGGAATTTTGATGTATACGTTGTTACCCCAGCTCCCGATTTTCCGGGCTTCCCGCTCCATGCCGGCAAGATCATCAGAAAATACTTCAAATGAAATCGGAAGATCGGGGATTTCTTTGAGGGCCGCCTTTGCAAATTCCTCGTAACTCTTAACCCCGGCTTTCTTCATGAGTGTCGGATTAGTGGTAAAACCACTAGCAATCCCGTTCTTGTATTCTTCGATCATGCCGTTCAAATCGGCTCCATCAGCAAAGAGTTTGATTCTGAATTGTGGTAATCCGCTCATGGTACACATTCCAAAACAATTTTCTGATTCAATTATGAAGTATTATCGTTAATGCATCTTTAAGATTCGCTGCAATATTATCCAGACGGCTGGATCTACGCAACACGACTGAATGCGGCTCTTCAATCATTATCGTCCGTGTTCCCGCCGCTTTCCCACATTCGATATCAGAATCCCTGTCTCCAATCATCCATGAGTTTTCGAGATCTATACCGTAATCCCGGGCTGCTTTCAAAAGGAAATAGGGTTTAGGTTTCCGGCATTCGCAGGCAAAAGAATATTCGGGCACAATCCCGTCCGGGTGGTGGAAGCAGTAATAATATTCCGTGAAATGGATTCTATTCGATGTTAAAATATGATTGAATCTGGTATGCACAGCATGAATATTTTCAAGTGTGGTTTTCCCTTTTGCATAATCCGGCTGATTGGAAATCAGGAAAAGGACAAAACCCCTATCCTTGAGAATTTGAAGAGACTCGATCACGTCAGGAAATAAGACCAGATCGTCAGGAGTGTGAGGCGGCTCATGCTCCCCGGTAGCACGATTCAGCACCAGCTCAGTGAGAACACCATCGCGATCCAAAAATACAGCATTCATCATCTGATTTACTTTATACTTTCCCACTTCATTTCGAACTTCTGCATCGAGGGACTCGAGACTATGAGATGCCAGATGACGGCCTGGAACGCCTCGGTCTGTGGTGTCACGGTCTTCTCGTTTACGGTCGGGATGATAACACAGGCATCTGCTACTTTTGCCGTATAACCCCCATCGCGTCCGACAACACCGATCACTTTTGCCCCCGTCTTTTTTGCAAATCGCAGGGCATTTACGAGGTTCACACTCACGTTCTTCTCAGCATTCCCGCCACCAACCGAAAAGACAAAGATGCAATCCTTAGCGGTAAGCTGACTCCCTTTCAACCAGCTCTCAAACACGGTTTCCCATCCGTCATCGTTGACACGTGCTGTAAGCTCGGACACATTGTCAGTCGGTGCATAGGATTCAATCCCTGCAATCTTCCGGAAATCGTTTACAGCATGGGATGCATGACCTGCTCCCCCGCCAACACCAAGAATGAACAATCTACCCTTGTTCTTCCGGATCTCCTGGAGGATCTGGATCATCTTCTCGATTTGAGTACGATCGATTTTGTGAATGATGGTTATAGCATCATCAAGAAATGAAAAGATATAGTCTTCGTCATTCATGAAACTCACCGATATTATGAGGGTACAGTACGATTCCTGATATAATTCTCGGTTTCTTTTTTTCCCTGAACGGATCCAATCTCATAAAACCGTTGTTCAACTTCATAGGCTGCAACCAATCCGGCATCCACCGATTGAGAAAGAACGAGCGCTAAATCGAACGGTTCATGTGAAGGATATTTGTCAAAAGTTTCCTTGCGTATTACAATAAGCCCGTAATCAATATATTCCATTGCAGGGTCACGATCGTTCTTATTATATTTGAGGATCCTGTCATCCTTCATCAGGATATTGCTGACATCCAGTGCGTTCTGGTTCCGGTATACGGTCATGAGGACTGGGAGATTATCCACATAAAACCGTTGCACTACTGGTTTAAAATCGATATCGAGATAGGAATCCCCATACAGGATCATGAATGCATCAGGAAGTAATTCAACAGCCTTCTTGATAGCACCACCGGTTCCCAGTAGTTTATCTCCGTCATAGGAGTATTGCACTTCCAGACCCCACAGGAACCCGTTCCCCACAAATTCCTCTATTGTGGATCCGAGATAACCAACACAGAGAATCACCTCCGTTACACCTTTTTCTTTCAGGAGTGCCAGTTGGTGATCGATAAACGGTCGGCCATTGACGAGGATCAATGCTTTGGGAATCGTTCGGGTGACCGGATACAGGCGGGTCGCAAGCCCCCCGGCAAGAATGACCACAGGTAGCATTACGAAGTTGTCACCACTTTGCTTCCGTCAAAATCAAACCGGAACCGGACTTCCTGGAGTCCTTCGTGCGCCATCGCATGCCGGAGTTTTTTGTTGTCCTCAGCATAGAACATCAGGAACCCACCACCGCCGGCACCAATCAGCTTACCTCCGAGAGCACCATTCTTCATGGCAGTGTCGTACCAGGTATTGATTCTATCATTGCTCATGGCGTTCGACCGGTGTTTCTTCTGTTCCCAGTGGATATTCATGAGACTGGCAAATTCCTCAAGATTTCCCTGTTCAAATGCAGTTTTACTTTTGTATCCAAGCTCCTTTATAAAATGCAGGTTATCGATCATCGATGAATCATTATTCTTGCTTTTTTCATCCTGTTCCTTGAGAACGTTAGATGCGGACCGCGAATAGCCGGTAAAGAAGAGCAGGAGATGATCTTCAAGATTGTAGAGGGTTTCCTGAGATATATTGAGTTTCTCTGCTTTTACCCGGTTATCTTTACAGAAGGTAAAACAATTGATCCCCCCATACGCGGAGATATACTGGTCCTGTTTCCCAATGGGTTCGCTGAGAATATCAAGTTCAATATAGCACGCCTGTTCGGCGAGCTCAGCCGGTGTGATAATGGTTTTTTTATGCGTGTGAAGAGCCTTAAGAAGTGAACAGGTAAAACTCCCGGATGATCCTAAACCAGTACCAGCAGGAATGTCCGCAAGACTTGCAATTTCAAGATAGTGAGCTTCAAATCCCAAAAGTTTTAAGGATTCGCGGATGATGGGATGTTTTATCTCATTTATACTTTTTACTTCTTCCATTTTGGAATATTTTATGATAAGATAGTCAACGAAGGTGTCATGCAAATTAATATAGACATATTTGTCGATTGCCGCTGAAATCAAAAAACCTTCATGTTTTTGGTAATAAGAAGGTAGATCGGTTCCCCCACCCCCGAGGGAAATTCTCAATGGACTCCGTGTGATAATCATACATTCACCGTATAGTTACATCCGTCATAAACAGTCTTGACAATGTCAAGTGCTTTCTTTGCGTCACTGATATTTCCATCAGGCTCCCTTTGCTGTTCAATAGATCGTATAAAATCATCCAGTTCGAGATTCCAGGAGTTGTCCGGAAAAGGAAATTCCCACATGGTCGTTTCGGGAGGTCCCATTGTCGGGAGCATCTTATAAAAAAATAACCGTTCAACTCCATAGCTCCCGCCGAGACCTTCAATCTGGAGTTTCCCGGATTCCCCATAAATTTCAAAGGAGAACATATTCTTCCATTCCGTACAGCTGACATGAAGCCAGGCGATCGTATCGTTTGAACTTTTTAACATCAGGAAGGCATTGTCATCAACCGGCATATCCCAGTAATAGGTATGAGCAAAACCTGATGCAACAGTAAGATCTCCAAGGAACCACCGTGATAAATCGATCAAGTGGACACCCTGATCTATCAGCTCACCTCCCCCGGATTTTTCAGGAATAGCCCGCCACTCTTTTTCATATCCAAGCCGACCCCCATGACCGTATCTGCCACGAATAAACATCAGAGGTCCAATGATACCAGAATCCACCAGTTCTTTTGCTTTCAATAAAGATGGATGATACCGGTGATTGAATCCCACTTTGACAAAAACATTATTCCTTTTCGCTGTTTCAATTATCGGGATAAGCTCTTCCGGATTTCTTCCGGCAGGTTTCTCTACCAGAACATGTTTCCCGGCGGTGACAGCGCCCAAGGTGATTTTTGCAAGGAATTCGTTGGTCGTTGAAATAAGAATCAGATCGATTTCATCGTTGTTCAATGCATCATTATAGTTTGTACTTACTGTGGAACAGTTTTTCAGTTGCGCTATTTCTTTTGCCCGTTCCAGCGAGGTATCAACGGCAATAACAAGGTCATGGTTCCCTAATGTTAAAGCCCGTTTCCTGCCAATCGCTCCACAACCGATTATACCGACTTTCACCTTAAGTCTCCCAGTTTTTCCCCCGATCCTTCTCAACGATTCTTCTTAGGGTGTAGATATCAGTATTTTTCAGATCTTCCCTATAGAGTGCGAGTTTTTGCCAGGGATCCCAGGGAGCACTGATTAGTTTCCCGGTTATTCCATCACTTTCAGAAGATGCCAGATAAACACAGAGAGCTGCACCTAAACCAAGTGGGGTGCCTCCGTTGGATTTTTGCTTCAGGGCTTTTTCATAAAATGCTTTTCCAACTTTATCAGGTCCTGATTCCAGAACCTCCTCTAATAACCGGGTATTCAATGCACCGGGCGCAATCGCATTAATCTCAATGGAATATTCTTTGCATTCTTCTGCAAGAGTTTCTGTCAATCTCACGACGGCTGCCTTGGATGCGGCATATGCACTTATCCTTGGCAGGGGAGCTGTTGCTCCACCCCCTGACAGGTTGATTATTTTTCCGGCGTTATTCTTTTTCATATGAGGAAGGATCCATTTGCACATGAAAAAAACGCTGAACAGATTGATAGTAATTGCAGATATCCATTCCCCGGAATCTACATCTTCGATGAGTCCCTTTGGCCCGTACACACCCGCATTGTTTACAACGATATCGATTCGCCCCAGGTTCTTTATCGCTGTATTGATTAATTTTTTTACACTTTCTTCCTTGGACACGTCAAGTGGCAATCCGATAACAATTTGTTTCGAAGAAGAGAGTTTCCGTAAGGTATCTACAGCATGCGAAACCTGATCTGTATCCCTCCCGCAGATTGCAACAGAGGCTCCTTCTTCAACAAATTTTTTTGCAACTTCAAAACCAAAACCTCTGTTTGCCCCGGTAATGATCGCGTTACGCCCGGATAATTTCATTGATAACTCCTCCCCACGGCAAAATACTCGAGGTTACGCACATCCCCCAGAATGTTTTCCATAAATCCATTTGGATCAATAATTATTTTCCCTCGCATTGTTGTTATGATATCGGTTTCAATTTTTCGGAAATCCGGCCATTCAGTGGCGATAATAATGCACTCTGCAGTTTTTACAGAACCTGAAAGGTCAGAAGCCAGTGACATAACCACAAGTAATTCCGGGGGCAATTCATGAATTGCAGGATCAAATGCGGTCACTTCAGCTCCCTGATCCTTGATCCATTTGCATAATTCAACGGACATGGATCGCCTAAGGGTGTTCGTGCCGGGTTTATACGTTAAACCCAGAACAGTAATGTGCTTTCCGTTCAGGTCTCCAAGGATTTCCTTGCATTTCCTTTGAATCCATGTCTTGTGATAGTCATTACTCTCGAGAATTGAGTTTATAAGATAGAGGGGCAGAATATTTTTTTTGCCCATTTCTTGCAAAAACCGAACATCTCTTGCAAGTGTTCCACCGGAGAATGCATTTCCCGGGTTGAGGTATGCCTTGGGACCGATCCGTTCTTCGGTTTTCAGCCCGCGTTCAACCTCCTTTGCATTCGCTCCTGCATGTTCACACAGGCTTGCCACCTCGTTTGCAAAACAAATGGATGTCGCGAGAAATGCATTAATTGCATGCTTGGTCATCTCCGCAGATTCAATATTCATCCATTCCAGCCGATCACTGATACTTGTAAAAACAGGAAGAAATTTTTCTTTTTCATTGGGATTTATCCCAATAATAATTCTATCCGGTTCCAAAAAAGTTTTCAGGGCTTTTCCCAAGCGTAAATTTTCCGGGGAGTATACAAAAAATACTTCTTTAACGGGGTACTTTTCTTGGAATCTATTCTGCAGACGCCGTGTAAATCCTACGGGTACTTGAGAGGATATGATAATTTTTGTTTTATCCGGAATCAACTTTGAAATTTTTTCAAAATATATCTCTATCGAATTAACATCAGCATTATCCTCTTCATCAACCGGTGTATCAAACCCAATCCATAATACATCGATTTGTGCCAGTGCAATCCTGGGTTCTGAGGTAAAACTCAGGGTTTTTCTTTGGATGTTTTCATAAATTAATTCATTCAATCCCGGTTCAGAAACCGGTGCTTCGGCATTCTGAAGATTTTTTATTATCTCTTTGTTGAAATCAAGTCCGACAACAGTATGCCCTAGCTTTGCAAGACTCGCTGAAGTCACGGATCCCAGATGCCACATACCATACACGCAGATCTTCATATTCTTCTCTCAAGAATCCATTCATTCTTTTCCAAAAATTCAAGAGTTTTGATAATTCCCTCTTTAATTGAATATTTTGGTTGCCACCCCAGAGACTGAATCTTCTGACAATCAAGAAAAATAAACGGGTTATCTCCAATCCATCCCCGTTCTCCCCCGGTGTACTGAATCTCGGGAGTTAATCCAAGATGTTTGCAGATCCAGCTTATTGAATCGTTAACCTCGCAGTACTCATTAGTACCAAGGTTGAAAATATTGACTTTTTCATGAGATTTTTGTATAGCGATTTGTATTGCATCCAGACAGTCCTGTATATAGAGATACGATTTTTTCTGATGCCCGTTCCCAAGAACGTCCAATCGTTCGGGATGCATGCGAAGCTGTTTATAGAAATCAAAAACGTGCCCGTGAGGATATCGTTCCCCCAGGATTGATACAAAACGGAATATCCATGCCTTGAAACCGAACCCTTCACAGTATGCTTCTATCAAGCCCTCGCCTGCAAGTTTGGACGCACCATAAAGGGAGGTTTGGACAGGGAATGGTGCA
>Ga0315275_10000857_pt1 | contig 25695 bp, 16 predicted proteins | sample YL17G03_0_MG_FD_205557 | JGI IMG/M metagenome (GOLD analysis project Ga0315275, IMG submission 205557) | Sediment microbial communities from Yellowstone Lake, YNP, Wyoming, USA - YL17G03_0 | ecosystem: Environmental > Aquatic > Freshwater > Lake > Sediment | place: USA: Wyoming | collected...
GGTGTGTGCAATGGAGTGAGATCGTGGGCCCTTTCGCGGGAGCGAGCGAGGATCGTCCGGCCGCAAGGCCGGAAAGCCGAGCGAAGCGGAGCGAGGGCCCACGATCTCACTCCATCGCACGAACATGCGAAAGGGCCCGTTATGGCCCCCCAAGTCCACCACAACCACGTCGTGGCTATGCCGGTTTGAGATACAGAGCCGCCTGGACGCCCCAGCCGCCGGGAAGGCTTTCGACCGTCACTTCCCCGCCCATCTCTCGCGAAAGACTCCGGCAGATCGCCAACCCCAACCCCGTCCCCGTCGTTTTCGTCGAGAAATACGGCTCGAAGAGACGCCCCTTGACCTCATCGCTAAGACCCGGACCCGAGTCACGGAACGAAACTTTTACCATGGGGTGATGGTCGTACGCCGTTTCGTCGCAGGAGATCCGAAGCTCTCCGCCACCCGCCATTGCCTCCATCGCGTTCTCGATGAGATTGGTGCAGATCTTCCGGACCGCCTCCGGGTCGATGACCGCTCGGAGATCGCGGTTGGGCGTTTCGAGTGTGACGTTCACACCGGTTGTATTTCTCCTGTACGGAGAGACGATATCCTCGACCAGCGGGATCACCCTGTGCGGCGACAGGTAGAGATGTTGGAGCCGGCCAAAGCTCGAGAACTCGCTCGCGATGTTTCTGAGCACGTCCACCTGTTGCATGATCGTGTCCGAGCTCTCCCTGAAGATCTTGTCGAAATCGTCCGACTTCTCCAGGTGCGCTCTCACCATGAACTGCGTGGACAGCTTGATCGGCGTGAGCGGATTCTTGATCTCGTGCGCGATCTGCCGGGCCATCTCGACCCACGCGGAGAGTTTCTTGGAGTTGATGAGCTCGGTGATGTCTTCGAAAACGAGCACAGTCCCCAGGTGCCGTCCGTCCGTGGCCAGTCGTGTTCGCATGTACTTGATCGTCCGCTTGTGCCCGTCCTTGACGATATCGACCTCGGAAGAAACGGCCGGCGACTCGCGCGATTCAACTTCCAACAGCCGCGCGCCGTCCGCGGATACCGGGGTGTCAGCCGAAGACGAATCGCTCGCCGATCCCGAATCCATCGCATACCGAACGCTCCCCGCCGGCTCAGACTCGCTCGTCAACCGCAGGAAGAAATCGGGGAGGATCCCCTTGCCGGTGATTTCCTCGGCCGTCTTGCCCAGAAGATCCTCGCTTCGCATCCCGAGGATTCGTTCCGCCGCGCTGTTGACCGCGCTGATACGATTGGCGGCGTCCGTGCTGACCACGCCCGTACCGATGTTGACGAGGATGACTTCGAGATACTTTCGCCGTTCCTCGAGAGCCGCTTGGGAGCGCGATACCTGGTGGGTCATCTCGTTGAACGCCTCGACCACCGTTCCAATCTCGTCTCTGCGTTTTCCCGGGAGCTTGAACGAGAAGTCCCCGCGGGCAATCCGCTTCGTGCCCTCGAGGAGACCCCTCAGCGGTTCGAAAATCCCCCGGGCGAGGAGAAGCCCGAGTCCGATCGTCGCGGCGGAGAGAAGCGCGAAGATGCTGAACACCACCGACCTCGCCTTTTCCACCTCGACGCTGTAGGACTCCGGCCGGAAGAGAAGCGGCACACCGATCGCCGCGTGCCCCGAAACACCAATGCTGGGGATCGGGACATAGGCCACCTGATACCGGTAGCCGCCCGCTTTTTCCGTCGATAACGAATGATCGACCCCCATCATCGAGACTTTGACGAACGCATCCGCGTTCATCGTCGAGCTGATGAACCCTCCGGAGAGAAGTCCTTCCCTGCTTGTCGCGACGAGCTCCCCGCCGTCGAAAACGTTGACGTCGGCACTGACTTGATCCGAGACCTTCCCGAGGAGCTCCGCATCGACGAGCCGTGCGTGGTAGACGACGCACGTCTCCTTCTTTCCGTGAAAGAGGATGGAGAAGGGATCGCTCACGACTCCGAGGTAGGGTTTGCCCTCAACGTAGTGCATGAAGATCTGCCCCGGTGACACGCGGTCGACGAGCCCCGTCGCTCCCCCGTACGCGGAAAGCCATTGCTCCTCGCCTCTCGTCGCTCTCCGGCCGCGGACACCGCTCGCGTCGCCGCGCCCGATGACGCCGCTCGATTCGCCAAGGTTCGGCGACGACATAACGAGCACACGCACCCGCCTTTTATCGTCGTACCGCCAGCGGGGAGGCACGTCCCCGCCGAGGAGCGCGGCGATGTCGTAGTCATCGAGGAGCGTGTGGAGTTCTTCGACGAGGAGATTGTTCAAAGATTTGCCCGCGCTGAACGTTCGGTACAGCGCTTCGTTCCTGTTCTCGTGGACAAACCGTTCCTTGATTATCCGCACCGAGAACACACCGAGCATCACCGCGGGCAGAAGCGCGACAAGAAGAAACGACCCCAGAAGCTTCTGCTGGAACCCGAACTGCCGCCCCGGTGTGAGCGTGGGGAGAACCGGTTTCAGGAGGGGAAGTCTTTTGAGAACGATGAGCAACGCGATGAACCCCACGGTGAAGAAGAAGTAGAGCGAGAGGATCGTCGACCAGCGAAGGACGTGCTGCACCAGTGTGGGAACGGCGAAACCCGCGACGAGCGACATCCCCGGCGCGTCGGTATTCTGCGTGAGAAAGCGGTACGTCGCGCCGCTCGTTTCGAGAAGGGGCCATTCGAGACCCGCGGCCTTCTCGAGCGCTTGCGGGTCGAAGGTGTACCCCACAGGGAGGGCCTCCCCTGAAGATTCGAGGACGCGCGTTCCTCTGACCCTCGCGAGGAGGATCGGCTCTGTCTCCTCGAGACGCGGTGCGATGCCGCCTTCCTGGACGTTTCTCAGGACCTCGGGTGTTTGCGGCCCTGTGCGGGCCGCCCATGCGAGGTTCTCGAAGAAAAACGGAATGTCGACGACGACTTTCCCGACGGCGACCCGTGTGGAGAACCCTTTGTCGTCCATCACGTAGTCTTCCAGATTGACGATACCCCGGTAAAACCGGACCGCCCCCTGTGGGGTCTCCGTCGTCAGGTCCAGAACGGCCCACTCTTGAGAAGACGGCGTCTCGAGCCGCTCATCCGCCTCGTCGGGCCGCAGACGATACGGCATTTCTACGGCGAAACGGCTCACCATGCTGTCCGCCTGGTCGAACACGTGGATCGCGCAGCTGTACCCGAGAAGACTCAACGGACTCCCCGCCCACAAATCGAAGGCGAGCCGCGGGACGTTCGGCGACACCGAATCCATGAGCGACTGGCGTACCGTTGGTTCCTGAGAGAAGTTTTCGAGGATGTCCTCCAGTATGAATACTTTCCAGTTGTCCGATGGATGGGTCACCTCGGCGGCTTTCTCCTGGATGAACGTCCGTCTCAACCCCTGGTACTCCTGGTCGAAAAAGACGTATGCCGCCGCGGACACGATGATGACGAAACAGAACGCCCCCGTGACGATCGACACGAGATCCTCTCGCTGAACGAGCCGCGGCGCAACGACGGCGAAGAGGAGCGCGAGAAGCGAGATGAAGGCCATGTCAAACCGCATGAGAACGAGCGAGACCACGAGAACCACAACCGCGCCTACGGCGGACGCCCTGGAGGCGCCCGCTCGCCCGCCCAGCCGGTACACGCCCCACACACAGATCATCCCCGCAAGAAAGATCCCCGCGACCATCAGGAACGCGCTCAGGTGGAGAACGACGACTTCGGGTTCGAAGATCTTCACCGTTTCGCCGACGAGCCGCGGGTTCGCGTTCGTTACCACGCTGCCGATGAATTTCTTCGCAAGAACGAACACGCCGATCGAAACGGCGGCGGCGAACAACCCTTTCAACACGAAAAACCGCCCTGCCGACCCCGCCGGTTCCTCACGCTTCGTCTCGCCGCGGCTGATTTTGAGCACTCCGTAGAGCGCGGCGACAAAGAACATCGACGTGAGAAGCAGGTCGCCGGCACTGCGCATCAGCCCTCCGAGCATCGGTGTGGCAAAAACGGCCGGCTCGAACACCTTGATTCTCGTCGTGAGAAAATCGGGTTGAAACCAGACGAGCGAATACCTGACAAGGGCGAACACGGCCACGAGGTAGAGCGCTTTGATTACACCCGGCCCTTTCTGTGTCACGGGAAAAGCCCGCAGCGACATGCCGAAGTAGATCAGCATCGAAAAAAGAATGGCGAGATTGGCAACGAGCGAGATGCGATCGTCGCGGCTCTGTATGAAATGCTGAAGAGGCCGGCCGTCGACCGACACGCCAAAGACCGTATTTCCCAGTGGGCTTCGCACCACGGCGCGTCCGCCGATCCCCGCGGCCTCGTTCCCTTCCACCCCTCCCTCTCGCTCGAGAGTCACACGCCCCCGCACGCCGGAAAAAACCTCGGGGAGGTTGGGGTCGACGGGAAGATACTCGAACCGTATGTTGGCCGCGGCTCGTCGTGCGATGTCGTCGGCCAGGCTCGCGCTCTTCAAGAACTTGTTGTTCACCCTGTAGTTCACTTCGAGGGGCATATCGACGAGCACCGCCCCCAACCGCGCGCTCTTCGGCGCCGCCGCGCCCGACGACCCGACGCTGTCCCCCCCGGCGTACACAGGTACGATGTGGGTGAGCATCCGGTAGAGCGAGACCTGCCGCGAGTAGATCAACTCTTTTCCGCTCGAGATGAACCGGCGATCCCTCGCGTCGAGAGCCTGAGGCCAACCCGCCCACGCCCAGCGGTTGCCCTCAGCGTCGAAGAGCTGGATCCCGATCTCGGTACCGGTGGGGAGAAGCTCGCCTTTTGTGATCCGATCGGATAGCGCCCCCAGCGTGTGGAAGGCGTTGAGCCGGACCCCGACCGAGTCTCCGCTCGTCGCAGGCGCGTTTTTCCGGAGGAAGTCCCCCGTCGTTTTCCCGATCGACGTCGACAACCCGATGAGACTCTCGACCCGCTCCCCGACGGCGTCGAGGACCGACGATATCTCTCGCTCCTCACGCGCTCGCCATTCGTCTTTGACCGATTGACTTTCCTGTCCGACACCGACCAGCAAGAGACCCGCGCCCATGGTGAGAAGACCCGCGATAAAAAGGGGCGCCTTCAACCGGCGCGGAAGAGCCGCACGTGTGAGACCCGCAAGCGCCAGAGCCGCCACCGCTGCCGGGGCGATCGGGGACACCCGCTCGAGCACGCCGAGCTGGAGGTACTGGCGTACGAAGAGCGCCGCCCACGCGAGGAGCGACACGATGAAGAGGATTCTGGGTTTGACAGAGGGGATCTTCATGGTTTGGATCGGGCTCAACAAAGACGCAAGCCCCCCAAACATGATACCAAAAAAAGCGCCGAGTCTGTGTGCGAAGAGAAGCTAGCGGATGGATTTGATTTCGCTAATCACCCAGCGGTTTTCTTCGGGGCGCAGAGATACGTAGATCTTGTCTTTGAAGAGCCTGCCGTCGTCGTTGCGTTTGTACCGCCGCTCGGCGACCGCGTAGACATTGTCCCGGCCGTCCGACACGTGCCGGTACTGGACGAACTGGAATTTCTCGGTGATCGTGAACTTGAACAGGTCCTGAAAAAGATAATAGCTCTGGTTCCGGCTGAACTGCCCTCCCGTCGGGCCGCTCCCCTCGATCGAAATCGCCACTTTTCCTTTTCCGTAGTGACGAAGGATCTGTTGGACCTGTTCGCTCTTCCACCCCGCCTCGATGTCCGCGAAGACCGCTATTGGACCGGTCTCTTCCTTCGCCTCGGGTGCCGGCGTGGCTTCGGGCTCCTCGACTTTCTCGATCTGGCCGGACTCGAGCGTTTTTCCCTTGGTCTTGTCGTCCGGGACCGGCCGAAGGGCGGCGTGAGCCAGCGGTCCGCACACGCAAACCGCGAGAAGGACGAGGGGAACTCCGACTGCAAGGTGCTTTTTCATGGCGATGTGGCCACCCTTCTCCGTTGAGTCCGAACCTGTTCAAGGGGGGCAATCTTCGTGCCACATCTTGTCTGTTGAAAATAAAGGGATTGCAGGAAAGCACGGTCTCGATTCGTCCTGGATTTTGTACTCTCTGTAGCCGAAAAAGGACAAATCAGGGCCACGTTGTCCTGATGAGGATCCAGAAGATGACGCAGCCGACCGCGAACTTCGCCGCCATGGCGGCCATCCGCCCGACGAACGACCAGAAGCCGATCCGAAGTGCCAGCTCCGTCTCGGGGTGACGGAGGATCTCGCCGAAAATCGCTCCGAGAAACGCCCCCACAAAACCCAAAAGAACGCTCCCCAGCGGCGGAAAAAGCCCTGCGCCGAGGATGACACCCACGAATCCCCCGATGATCGACCCGAAGACGCCGAGCTTGCTCCCCCCGCGCTTGGCGACGATCACCCCTCCGAGGAGGCTCTCGACCACTTCTCCCAGGACGGCGAGCCCGAGGCAAAGTAAAAAGCGGGTCACGGTCATCTTGGAAAACCCCGTCACCAGCGCGGTAACGAGCGCCGCTCCCACGAGCATCCAGTTCCCCGGGAGGCCGATCATGTTCGAGAGCAGGGATAGCCCCAGGCCGACGTAGAAAAGAACGAGGAGGATTCTGTGGAGGACAGGGAGCACCGGCCGTTTCTACGCGCGCTGGCGATGCTTGTTCCGCCAGAGATCCCATTCGACGATGATCACGCTTGCAATATAGACCGTGGAATACGTGCCCACCACCATCCCGATGAGAAGCGTGATGGCGAAGTCCCTGATCACGGGACCGGCGACGATGATCAAAACAACGATGGAGAAAATCGTCGTGAGACCCGTGACGATCGTCCGCGACAGCGTCTGGTTGATCGAGGCGTTGACCAGACTCATGAATCCTTCGCGCCTTCGGGTCTGGAGGTTCTCACGGACGCGGTCGAAAACCACGATCGTGTCGTTCAACGAGTATCCGATGATCGTAAGGATCGCCGCGACCACGGCGAGCGAAATCTCGCGGTTCGTGATCGAGAAGAAGCCCAGCGTAAAAAACGTGTCGTGCACGAGAGCGATGATCGCGGCAATCGCCATCCTGAACTGGAAACGCCACGAGACATACGCAACGATCCCGAGGAGCGAATAGATCACTGCCCAGAACGCCGCCATTTTGAGCTCGCTCCCGACTTTCGGTCCTACGGTTTCCACGCGGCGCAGGTCCACCTTGTGCGCTGCAAGCTGCTCCGTGAGCGCCGCCTCGAGTTTTCGCGCCGTTCCCGCGGCGTCGCCGATGTGCTTGACCTGGATCAAGACCTCTTTCTGACTGCCGCCGAAATTGGTAACTTCCGCTCCCGCGAACCCCGCACGCTCAACGACCGCGCGTACTTCGTTAATGGGAACCGGCTCCTCGAAACCGACCTCGACGAGCGTGCCGCCGGCGAAGTCGATACTGGTGTTGAATCCCCCGTGCAGGGCTATCGACGCCACGCCGATGACAATGGGGACGACCGAGATGAGCATCACCAGCCGCCGTTTGGACATGAAGTCGTAGTGCGCGTTTTTGAACCAGCGCATCGTTTCCTACCCTTTCTGAATGTCTAAATGCTCAGCTTGCGGATCGCTCGCCTGGCCGTAATCATATTGTAGACCACGTGAGTGCACAACACCGCTGTGAACATGCTTGTCGCGAGCCCGAGGCCCAGCGTAGTCGCAAAACCCTTGATCGGGCCTGTGCCGAATTGATACAGAACCAACGCCGTGATGAGCGCCGTGAGATTCGAGTCCAAAATCGTTGTAAACGCGCGGTGGTATCCGGCGTCGATGGCGCTTCGCACCGTCTTGGCCTTTGCCAGCTCCTCGCGGATCCTTTCGAAGACGAGGACATTCGCGTCGACGGACATGCCGAAGGTAAGGATCAGCCCGGCGATACCCGGAAGGGTGAGCGCCGCGCGAAGCGAGGCCAACAGCGCCAATGTGATGAGGACGTGGAACACCATCGCTGCGCTCGCCAAGAAGCCCGAGAGATGGTAGTAGAACGCCATGAACGCAATGACGATAACGATCGAAATCGCCGCCGCGCGCCCGCTCGCCCGGATCGAGTCGCGCCCCAGAGAAGGGCCAACCGTCCTTTCCTCGACGACGCTGACCGGAGCGGGAAAAGCGCCCGCTCTGAGCACGATGGCCAGGTCGCCCGCCTCTTCGTCGGTAAATCTCCCGGTGATCCGTCCCTGCCCGCCGGGGATCTTGCTCTGAACGACGGGCGCCGATCGGATATTGCGGTCGAGCACGATGGCGATCCGCCGGCCGATGTTCTCTCCCGTGAAGCGCGAGAAGATGAGCCCTCCCTCCCGGTTGAGCTCGAACGACACATCAAGCGAGCTCGGATCATCCGGGTTGGGGTTTGTCGTCGCGTTGACCAGTGTGTTGCCGGTGAGCGTGGCTTTCTTCTCGACGAGGTAGAGGAGTCTTCCGACACCGCCGTCTTCGAGCGGGCGGGATTCGGCGTCCCAGAGGAATTCGGACTGTCTCGGGATCACCCGCTGGGCCTGCGGTGTAGTCAACAAGAGATCCACCGCCCGCCGATCCTCCTCGTTGACAACCGCCGCCCCGCCATAGAGCGACACAAGATACGAGGAAAATGGTCGATCTTTCGCGATCTCTTTGAGCGGGACCTCGATTTCCTTGCTCCCGGGAAGTTCCGTCATCAACGAATCGAACGCTGTCGCCTGCGTGGCACCCGTCGTGTCCGCTTTGGCGGAGGTCTGCGCCGGCTTCGCCGCCTGGGACACGGCCGTTGTGTCGGCGGGCGCCTCGGGAGCTATACCGGTCGTATCCACGACCGCGCCTCTTAACTGGACGCCCTGGAGCACACGATCGAGGTCCTGGATCGCAAGTCGCATCTCCTCGGTTTCGCGGACCAGCCTGAACTCAAGGAGGGCGGTCTGGCCGAGGAGGTTCTTGGCCCGCCCGGGATCCTGGAGCCCGGGCAACTGGACGATGATTCGCTTGTCGCCCTGCTTCTGGATATTCGGCTCGGCCACACCGAATTGATCCACGCGGTTGCGCACGATCTTCAATACACGGTCGAGCGCGTCCTGTTTCGCGTTGTCGGAGAGCTGGGAATCGTCGAGTTCGAGCACCAGGTGCATGCCCCCCTGGAGATCGAGACCGAGCTTGAGCGCTTTGTCGACGAACTTCGCTTCCTTGTCGGCCGCGAGCGCCACACGTTTTTCCACCGGCAAGCGGTAGTAGCGCACCGTTGGAATCAACGCCCAAACCGTCCAAACCATCACCGCGATGATGACAAAGTATCTCCACTTCTTGACCATAAAAAACCTCGGGACAAACCAACCGTGAACGCGCCGGTGTTCAGACTAACTCAAACCATCCACTGTCTCGTGACCGTTCCCCTCGATCGCACCCCATTCACACCCCCGCGGACGTGCCGACAAGAACCCGGACGCGGACCAGTTCCTCACGACTTGAGAAGATGTGCCCTGTAGGAAACGGGGTGAGAGGTTAGCTTTTTAATAGATGCAGAATTATACAGACTCTACCGCCGGAGTCAACCGCAAACTCCCCCGGCGACCGGATACCGGAAGGGGTCGGCGGGGTGGGTCGGAGGGTCACTGTGATCTAGAGACGACCCATCAGGACGAGCATGTCCCGGACCGCCCGGTCCAGACCTACGAAGACCGCCCGGGAAATGATGGCGTGGCCGATGTTGAGCTCCTCGATTTCCGGGACGTTCGCGACGGCCCTCACGTTGTGGTAGTCGAGGCCGTGGCCCGCGTGGACGGCCATTCCCATGTGGCGGATCGCGACTGCAACATCTTTTATTTTTTGAAGTTCCTCGTGTTGGGCCAGGCCCGAAGCGTTCGCGTACCGCCCCGTGTGAATCTCCACGGCGCGAAAACGAAGCTGCGCGGCCCTCCGGATCTGATCGAGATCCGGATCGAGAAACACACACACCTTAATACCGGCGCCCCCCAACGTCGACACCAGATCGCCGACCGTTGACGGGACGGTCTTGAGGTCCAATCCCCCTTCGGTGGTGACTTCCTCGCGTTTTTCGGGGACGAGGGTTACCGAATCGGGGTGGAGCGCGAGAGCGATCTCCTGCATCTCGTGCGTGGCCGCCATCTCGAGGTTGAGCGCCGTCCTCACGACTTCGCGTATGAGACGGGCGTCGCGGTTCTGGATGTGCCGGCGATCCTCGCGCAGGTGGATCGTCACCTGGTCGGCCCCCGCCATCTCGACGGCCACGGCCGCCGCCACGGGATCCGGTTCGACCGTCTTCCGAGCCTCGCGGACGGTAGCCACGTGGTCGATGTTTACGCCGAGTCGAACCATCCCTATATCTCCTTCGCCCGGCCGCCCGACACCCCTTTGGTCACGCCGCTGCATCGGCGGGATCGGGCCGCGTCATTCCGCCAGCTGCGACAAGAACACGAGCTCGATATCCGAATCTCTCGCTTTCTCCCTCCAGGCCTGAATGGCGTCGTAGGTCCACGGCCTGGGGTGACCGATCCCGATGGCGTAGCCGCGTGTCTTCGCGAGGTCGACGAGCCGGTTCAATCGCGCCTCGACGATCCGCTGATCTTCGGTCTCCGTGTCGATGAAAAGATCGTTCCTCGCGGCGGGAACGCCGAGACGTCTCGCCGTATTATATGCGATGGATTTGTTCGAAGTCAAAGAATCGAAAAAGAAGAGCTCATGCGGCGCGAGCACTCCGAGCACGGCTTTCATGACACGCGCGTCCTGCGTGGCGATCGAGCCGAGATGGTTGTTCACCCCCGTGACGCCGGGGGTCTCTTCGAGATACCGTTCGACAAGTGAAGCGATCTCGGCATCGGACATCGAGGTCAGAACGGGTGCAACTTCGGAGGTAAACGACTCCGCCTCCATCGGAAGATGGAGAATGGCCTGTTTTCCTTTTTCGGTGGCCTGCCTCACGAGGTCTTTCGAATGCCGGAGCGTCGGTATCACGGATACCGTCAGAGGGATGTCCATCTCCATGAACTTCTCGACGAGGTCGTCTGTCCTGTACCCGAAATCGTCGATCACGAGGGCGATTTTCCCCGGCCGTCCCGTCGCGCCGGCTTCTTCGCGGCGGGGCTCTTCGGCGGCAACTTGCGCGCGCAGAATGCGGATGTGATGGGTGGTGTGCTTGCGGCTCCCCACATCGAGTGTGAGCCCGCCGCCGGGCTCCTCCTTGCTCGAGCGCACGGCCCCGCCCGCCCGGTGAACCGCTTCGGTGAGCGCGAGGTTGACGCGGATGACGCTCTGCGAGCGCGCGAGCTTTGTGCTCCAGTCCCAGCGGTGCGCCTTCCGTCCGCCGATCGTGATGGGACTCGATTTCTCCTGGAGGTTTTTGTGGAGCCCGAGATCGTGAAGAGCGGTTTTGAGTTCCGTGTCGAGCGTTCTCTGGACGGTCTCGTAGCGGTCATCGAAACCGAGATCGAGGAGAAAAACGTTCCCGCGGGGAGACTGGAGGAATCTCACGAACAGAACACCCGCGATCGCGGCGAAGACGAGTGCGCCAATGATCAATTGAACGCGGACAGGAAGGGCACCGGACTTCGATGAGCGGTTCTTCTTGGGCATTGCTCGGGTGTGCGTGTTGACCTCGCGAGAGGCGGGCGGCCGTCATCGGCGGCCGGGGTGAACGTCGACACCCGGAGAGTGGGACCCCTCCGGGTGTCGTGGCCAAAATTCTGAACCGAACGCGCTCGATTACGTTCCGGTGTCGTCACGCCAGGCGATGATCCGCCAGATGGGGTTCGTATACCCTTCCACGGTGGCCTTGCGGACCACGAATGAGGCTTGGATGTCGTTGCCGATGAGCTGCTTGTCCCCGGCTTGCACCGTCAGCCGGTACAACACGGTTTTTTCGTACCACGTCTCTCCGGGATATTCCGGGTGATCCTCGGGTGGGATCTGCGTCCACTTTTCATCGCCCGACGGGTAGGTGAGCGTGAGATCGATCTTGCTCACTGGATCGACGTCCGGTTTGCTGAAATTCGGATTGAACATGTTTTTGTTGGCGCTGATCTCCTCGGTGCGATCCCAATTCGGGCGGGTGATGATGCCTGCATCGATATCCCGCTGCGAAAAATGAAAAAGAAAATCGGCGTCGAGAAGCTCGCTGTACCGATCGATATTTCGCTCGGTGTACGCCTTCTGGAGGTTGAAAAGGACGTTGTCCCTCTCTCCATCGAGCGGCTTGTACGGCTGAGTGGGCGTGGGAGGAGCCTTCCCCTCTTTGGGGTCGAGAATACAGGAGTTGAACGCGAGGGTGACGACCCCAACCAGCGCCAGAACGGCGATCCGTTTCATGCTCTTCCTTTCGGTTTCTCCCGAACGTCTGCGAGCAGGCGGACATATAATAACACAGTTTGCCCGAAACGTCAAGGATGACCTTGGCTTACCTTGTTTTCCATCAACCAGTTGCGATAACGAGCTTTCTCTAATGACCTCCGGATGGTCCGAAAACCACCGCCGTGTTCTTAACCGCTTCCCCTCGTCGTACCCCTCAGATACCCCCACGTGGCGAATCCCTGTACACCCTCCTGGTCCGTCCAGCGGATGAGGCCCCACCCTTGACCGAGACGCTGCATGTCGAACTGGGCCACAGCCTTGAACGTATCGATCTCACCTCTCGTATAAGTCACGATGAGCTCGTACGGCGCCCGAAAATCGGCAAAGTCCTGCTCGTTCCGGATCTGCTGGGGGTTGATGAACGAGACCGCCACCTTCGTCGCATCTCCCAGAATCTTCTGCGTGACCTCCACCTCCACCGTCTTCGTCCAGTCGGCGAACGCCGCAGCACCCAGCCTGTCCACATCCGACGGGAGGGGAATAAACGTGAAGGCGTCGCCAAGACTCTTCTCGTAGTTCACCCCGGTGAGATCCTCCAACCCGCTTTCCAGGTTGAGGAACACCTGCGCCGGAAGGCTGGGCGATACCCACGGAGTCCCTTCGCTTCCCGGGGGGTTGGCGTCTCGCGGCTCGAAAATGCCGCACCCGACGCCAACGACAAGCAAGAACGCGACCAGGAGGGCCGGCCCACCCGCCCGCGGAGTTGTGTGTTTGGATCTCATGTGCTACACCTTTTCCTAAGGCTAGAACGTGTAATTGAGCGACGAATCCATCACCCAGTAGTCCTCCTGCGCCGGCGCGTTGAACGGGCCGAAACGCTTGACCCGTTTCATAGCGAACTTGAGCGTCCGTCGACCCCCGAAGTCGTAATTGCCGTCGATTCCAACTTCCACGCCGCCGTCTTTGTACACCGCGGCCGACGGCGAGAGGAGATCTCTTCTCTGGCTGTACTCATTCGCGCCCAAAACGGCGAGGTGGCTGTTGATCTGATACCGAAAGCTCACCTTCATCTCGTCCCTCCTCTCTTTCTGGTTGATCTCCAGGATCCGCTCGGCGGTGGGATCCGGCCGGAGGTAGCTTCCCTTGTCGTGGCGCGTGAGCGCGTAATAGAAATCCACACCCAGGTTCGACGACAAACGGGTTCGCAGCCTGTTCGAGAAGGACATGTTGCGGTCGAGGTAGTTCTCGTTCTCCTGAAAGACAAAGTCCGCGAACTGTATGTTCACGCCGTACCTCTGCGTGAGTTCGAGGCGGTTGTTGATCTTGTAAGTGAACTCGGGCCGGAGTTCGTAAATCGTTTCCGCCCGGTTGTTTTGCGAGAAACTCGCCCGGACGCTGACGTAGTCCGTCTTGGACACGGAGACGTACACCGTCGCATCCACCTTCGGGAACAGTTTCGAGATGAGCCTCACGTTCGCAAACTGGTAGGCCTGGTCGCGATCCCGGTCGGTATCCACATAGAACAACTGTGTGAGCGACGCCCCGGTCTGCGCGACGAACCGAAGCGTGGTCGAGAGCGTCTGTGTCCAGCTGAACTTGGCCCTGATGTCTTTGTCGTCGTAGCTCCCCGTTCTCCTCGGGCCGAGCCAGTGGAACAGTGTCCTGTTTCCCGCTTCGAAGGTGAAAACCGACTTGGAGACAGGCGAGTACGTCAGAGTCCCCTCTTGAGCGTCCCCCACGTCCCGGCTCGTCCGCTCCTTCGCTTCCGCAAAATACGTCGCCCCGTCCGTGTGCGTCGCGCGGGCGGTGAGCTTCAGCCCCCCTAGAGGCGTCGCCTCCGCGTTCACGGAGATATTTCTCATGTCCTTGGCCTGTCGTTCGGGGCGCGCCGGTTCGTCGAACTGCTGCTCCCCGAACGACCCGCGCGGAAGCTCGAGGTAGTCCTCTTTCGAAAGATACCTCGAGTATTCCGCCCTCACCTTCACACTGTCTATTACGGAGACACGGACGCTCGCGAGAACACTGTCTTCCTCCACACCTAGACCGGAAAAGCTCTGCCCCCCCGACTCCGCGTCCTGAGACGTGAGACGCAGGAACCCCCGGGCGGACAATTCAACCGTTCGTCCGAGGCCGTAACGGACCCCTGCATGGAGCGCGCCCGCCCCAGTCTGGTCATCCACGAACGTCTGATCGCTCCGGCTGAGCCCCAGCGTCGATCGCCCGTTGACCGAGAGCCCCCCCCCCAACGGCCGCGAGTACTGGGCGTTCGCCTCGGCTTTCTGCGCGTTGTTTTTGAGATCCTGTGTTGCGTTCGAAAAGGTGATCACACGGTTGAAAAACCTCGTGTCGGAGATCGCCCCATCGATTGCAAGACCCGGATGCACGCGGTACATGATGCTCGACAAGAAATTCTTGTTGGTGTCGCGGCGATCTTGAAGTCTGTAGTCTGTCTCATCGGCGCTGAGCGATGTCATGGACGTGATCCCTCCCGGAAGAGTCAGCGTTAACGAAAAACGGTTCCCGAGCGACACCTGCGTCACGTCACCCTTGATGCCGCCGGTGTACGTGGGCACCGCCTTCGCGCCGGAAACTCCGCTTCTCGTCGTATCCGCGGGCGCCGGCGCAGGCGCTTGTGCCCGCGCCACACACGCGACACACAGACTGCCCATGGTTATAATTAACGCAATTTTGTTCACATCCGCCGCCAATTCTCGAGAACGTCCGAGCCGCGTTGTCCCTCGTCCCACACCCGTCGCGCTCTTTCGTTCCGGCCTTTGCCTGTTTTTCTCGAGCCGCGCGGTCATCCCGCCGCTACGAATTTCGATATCGTTCTCGACAGATCCAGAAAAGCGTCTTTTCCGAGTTCCTCCGGCCGTTTTTCCAACGATACACCCGTCGTCTGTTCGATGTCTCCGAGTTCGGATTCCGAGAGGGTGTAAAACTGTTTCAGCGTGTTGTGGATCGTCTTTCGCCTCTGCTGAAACAGGTTCTTGACCAGAGCCACGAACCCTTTCAGCTCACCCGGCTCGACCGCGGCCTTTTCGAGATGTTTGAACTCGACAACGATCGACTCCACCTTGGGCCTGGGGAAGAACGCTCCGGGCCCCACACGGAAAAGCGGCCGCACGGCGTAGAGGCTCTGAAGAATGACGCTCGTAATCCCGTACACGCGGTTCCCCGGCGGCGAAACGATACGCTCACCGACTTCCCGCTGGAGCATGAGGTACGCCGCGTCGATCATCTCGTGCTCGTCCACCAGAAACGAGAAAAGCACGTCCCGTGTGAGGTGGTAGGGAATGTTCCCGAAAAGAATACACCGCTCGAGACCCCGTGACGCGAGAAGCTCCGTGATCGAGAGCTTTGTGAAATCGGCGCTGAGGACTTCGACGCTTGCTCGCATCGGAAGTCGCGTCGAATCACACGCCGACTCCCTGGCTTCCGCGAAACACCGCTCGAGCTCCGCGTGAAGCTCCCTGTCCAGCTCGATCGCGATGAGTCGCGCCCCGCGCTCGGCGAGCGGCCGCGTGAGAATCCCTTTTCCCGCGCCCAGCTCGATCACCGCCGTGCCGGGGGCGAGGCTCGCCGCCTCGACGATCCTCGCCGCGATCGCCGGATCGTGCAGAAAGTTCTGCCCGAGTCGCTTTTTTGGGCGAAACGTTTTTTGTTTCAATGGGTTGCCCCATCAACCAGAAATCAGAGATGTCCACGAACGCTTCGGGTATCGAAGAAAGAAATGTACCAGATGGTAGCAATACGCAGGGAAGAAAACCTCCTAAGGGGTGTGGATGGGGATAGTATAGCGGAACCAGGCCGGGCCGTCAACGGCTGCTTCGCGGGCACGCGGAAAGGAACCGGCGGCCACGATGCCTGCGGTTGCGCGTGGCAGCGCAGCAAGGGGGTCGGAACTCGGGATCAGCACCGGCGAGAAGCGTGTTTCATGACACTTTGCGCACTCCGGGGAGCTGTTCAAGAACCGCAGTGGTTGTTTCCGCTGGCCGAACGGGCCAAGACAGCGATCGCGTGCGAAGTCAACGCAACAGTTCCGTTCACTTGTGGGGCACCCCCGTGTGTCGGCTGAACAGTCAGGGACGTGTCCACAACCTTGAGCCATGGTCGATCGACCGGCGAATGAGGCAAGTCGAAAACGGCCCCGCCGTCGTTCGGGTTGAACATGACGAGCAAATCATCTTCACCCGCTGACTCCTCTTCAGCATCCGGCATCCTACCCACCTCACCGGCGAGGAGAACCTGAAGCGGTTTTGGAGACGTATCCGTTCCGTTACCCATGTGGATTTCCCGACCGCCGGCATCGTACCACACGATGGCACGGGGTTGCGGGGATCCCTCGCCGCTTGGGAACAGCCAATCTCTTCGGCGGAAAACCGGATGCTGTTTCCGAATACCTATCAGCATTGCCACGAATTCCAGCATCCCCCTGTCTGCGCTTTCCCAGTCGAACCAAGAGATTTCATTGTCCTGGCAATAGGCGTTGTTGTTCCCGCGTTGCGTCCTGCCCAGCTCATCGCCGCCCAAAATCATCGGAACACCCTGTGAGAACAGCAACGTGGCCAGAAAATTGCGCTTCTGGCGAGCCCGAAGAGCATTGATTCCCCCGTTGTCCGTTGGCCCCTCCACCCCGCAGTTCGACGAATGGTTGTCGTTCTCTCCGTCGTGGTCCCGTTCACCGTTGGCTTCGTTGTGCTTGGTTCCGTAGGATACGAGATCATGCAGCGTGAACCCATCGTGGCACGTGACGAAACTCACACTGGTTTGCGGGGTTCTGCCGGCTAAACTGTAGATATCCGGGCTTCCGGCAAAACGCAATGCGAACCGTTCCACCGCCCCGCCCCCGCGGTTCCAGAAATCCCTAACCCCGTCACGGTACCGGTCATTCCATTCCGACCACCCGGCGGGAAATCGGCCCAGCTGGTAGCCCTTATCGCCGAGGTCCCACGGCTCGGCGATGAGTTTGACGTGGCTCAACACCGGATCTAAACGAACGATCTCGAAGAAAACGCTCTCAAGATTGACATCGCCACCTTCTCTCACAAGCACGGGGGCAAGATCGAAGCGAAAACCGTCTACGTGCATCTCGGTCACCCAGTACCGCAACGAGTCGATGATCATCTGCCGCACCTGAGGATGCTCTGCATTCAACGTATTCTGAGTTCCAGTGTAGTCGACGTATCGCAGGCCATCGTCGAGTTTCAATCGGTAGTAGGTCCCGTTGTCGAATCCTTTGAAACTCAGTACTGGGCCCCGAAGGCCTCCTTCACCGGTATGGTTGAACACAACGTCGAGAATCACTTCCAGCCCCGCCGAGTGGAGCGCTCGTATCATCTCTTTGAATTCTCTAACCGCCCCGCCGGGGCTTTGATCACAAGCGTACTCGTTGTGGGGAGCGAAGCAGCAGACGGGATCATAGCCCCAATAATTGACAAGGCCTCGTTCGACCAGAGGGCGGCGGTGAATGAACTGATGAACAGGCAGCAGCTCCACCGCCGTTATTCCCAATCGGGTAAGATGATCGATAGAAGCCCGATGGGCCAACCCGGCATACGTTCCGCGCAGCTCAGGCGGGATCTCTGGATGACGGATCGTGAATCCTTTGACGTGTACCTCGTAGATGATGGTGTCTTCGAGCCGCGTTCTTGGAGGGCCGTCGTCCTTCCAATCAAAAAGCGAGTCGATCACAACCGACTTTGGCATGAATGGCGCGCTATCCCCCCTGCGGGCGGGAACGGCGGGATGTTCCGGATCGAAGGGAAAGAGCGAATCATCCCATTGAAGCGCACCGTCAACAGCTTTGCCGTAAGGATCGAGCAGGAGTTTCTCCGAAGAGCACAGCTGCCCCTGTGCGGGGTTCCATGGGCCGTCGACTCGAAACCCGTACCGTTGGCCCGGTCCGATAGAAGCAAGGTAGCCGTGCCAATAAGAACCGGTCCGCCCGGGCAAGGCGAACCGCTGCTCGTTGTTCCGATCGTCGAACAGGCACAACTCCACCTTGTGCGCCACGGTTGAGAAGACGGAGAAATTCGTCCCCCGTCCGTCGTACGTACCCCCCAGCGGGTGAGCCCGGCCCTCCGACATCTCCATGGCGCTCCCTTTTTCAAGCTCTGCCGTAGATCTCGGTCAGCCGTGCGAGCCTGTCCACCAAGTCTGGTGTCGCCTGCCCGGGTACCATCCGCCACTCCCAGTTGCCGGCCGCGACCGCGGGATGATTCATCCGTGCTGTCTCATCGAGCCCCAGGACATCCTGCATGGGAACGATCAACAATTTGCTCACGGACATCATCGCGAGCCTGATCATGTCCCAGTGTACGTCCGAGCCGGACGGCGTGCGCCCAAGATAATCGTACAGCCGCTGTTTTTGATCCGGGCTTGCTTCGTTCTCGAACCAGCCCCTTACCGTGTTGTTGTCGTGGGTACCGGTGTAAATAACGGAATTGGGCACGTGATTATGGAGCGAATAGGGGTTGGAGCCGGTGTTTCCGTCGAAGGCGAAGAGGAGCACTTTCATGCCCGGAAGCCCATATGTGTGCATCAGCTCCCGGACGTCGGGCGTGATGATGCCCAGATCCTCTGCGATGAGCGGCGGGGGAGACCAGTGCTTGAGCAAGACCCGGAACAACTGCTCACCCGGACCGTTCACCCACTTTCCGTCCACCGCTGTGTCGCGGTCCGCCGGAACCTCCCAGTATGCTGCAAAGCCTCTGAAGTGGTCGATTCTCACGATGTTGAACATCTCGAGATTCTGCCGCAGCCGTGATATCCACCACGCGTATCCCGTTCTTGCGTGTTCGGACCAGTCGTACACAGGGCTGCCCCACAGCTGACCGGTGGCGCTGAAACCATCGGGTGGAACACCGGCGACGAAGTTGGGCTTCTTCGTTTCATTCAGTTTGTACAGCCCAGGGTTGCTCCACACGTCGGCACAGTCGTAACCGACGTAATACGGAAGATCACCGATGATCTGCACTCCGCGCTCGTTCGCGTAACGTTTCAGTCGAGACCACTGATTGAAAAACAAGTATTGAAGGAATTTCTCCCGTTCGATGGAGCCGTGCAGTTCTCGTGTCAGTTTCTCGAGACCGTCCCGGTCTCTGTCTCTAATCGGCGGCGGCCAGTCGGACCAGATCTGATCCGGGAAATGCTTGTGCAACGCCGTGAACGTGGCGAAGTCATCGAGCCACCCCGAGTTTTTCTCACAGAAAACGGCAAAACTCTCCTTGCGCGCGCCCGCCTCGAAATGCTCGTAGGCGACGTCGAGCAACCGCTGCTTCTCGACGCCGACCCCATGGTACTCGACTCTCGCTTGAGGACGTCGGGGAAAACCGCTCAAATCGTCTTCGGTCAAAAGGCCCTCATCGCGCAGCACGGAAGGGCTGATGTACAGGGGATTTCCGGCAAACGCCGACGTGGCCTGATAGGGTGAGTTGTAGCTCGTCAGTGTGGTTGGATTCAGAGGAAGGACCTGCCAGAAGCTCTGTCGCGCCGCAACCAGGAAATCGACCCACTCGTACGCTTCCGGCCCCAGATCCCCGATGCCGAACTCGCTGGGCAGCGAGGATACATGGAGCAGTATGCCGCTCGCTCGTCTAAGCATCACGAGTCCTCACGCATGATCCTTCCGGTGGGTCGCTCGCTCCACGGCGCTCAACAATTCCTCCACCCGCCCTGTCCGCTCGTACAGCTTGGGAATCCACGCGTCACCCCAAAACAGAAAGCAACTCGTTTCGCTCTCGAGGATGAGGTGGCGAGCGGATTCCAGAATCCCACGCGCTTCGCGCGGTAAGTCACTCTTCGTGAGGTCCCAGTACCGGCGGCTCACTTCGAATGTCTTCTCAATCGCCCGCCGTTGTTTGTCCGAGCCCGCCCACTGCGAGAAATCATACCCCGAAGTATTGCCCACGTTCCAGGCTCCGGTTCGAACATAGGCTTCCGCCTCGGGTGGGTGACGACTTACGAACTCCGAGATGAGCACCGGCTGGATCGGCGAGGCCCCGGTCCTGACACGGTTCATGAAGGGTGCAAAGAAGTGACCGAAGAAACCGGAGGCCTCGGCCATTTGGCGAAACCATCCGCCGTTTTCGCCGTCGGACCATGTCGTCACAAGACGAGGAGTACCGGACCCCGGGCTCGTTTCGACCCTGGTGATCACCTCCTTGGTGAACCACTCTGCGTCCAGACCGCTTTCTTGCGCATTGGAAATATCGCGGTCGCGAGGGATGACGACGATTTCGGATCCTTCTCTGCGAGCAACGTAAGGCCGATAAGGGTCCGGCAACGTTGCTCCGTCCTTCGGTTTGACGTGGACCCCATCTACCACCACGTACTCGTATCCTGTCTTCGCCAAAGCCGGGACCATTTCCATGTCGAAAGCCATTTCGGGCGGCCAGAACCCCCGGGGCTCCCGACCGAACACCTCTGCCATGATCTGTTTTCCTGATACCAGATGGTCTTCCCAATCTTCACGGGGAATGAGCGGAAAAATCGGATGATAGTAACCCATTCCTATCAGCTCGATGTTCTCGGCCTCCCTGTAGCTTTCGAGCATAGCGGGAATGTCGACGAACGGCCTGTACCGGTCTATGATGTCTTGCGACCGCAACTGCTCAAGCAGGATCCCCGAAAAACCAACGTGGAGCCGGGCCACATCCCGGAACTCGTGGGCATAGCGGGATGCTCTCTCGTAGCAGCGGATGATCTGCTGCGCTTCCCATTCGTTTTCTTCAATGAGTAAACGAAGGTTGCCGGGAGGCTGATGCATGTGCAGTCCCAACGCGTGGTACACCGCCGATTGGGAAGAGCCGCGACTGTCGATACCGGTCAGACTCATACCCGTAAACCTCAGCTGTTACCATCCACCGTTGCGGATCGGGCAGTCCGTGGCGTTGAAAGAGGATGTGGTGTCCCCAGCAGCCGGGACGTAGCAGTATTTCACGTACTCGGTCACCATACGGTGGCTGCTGAATCGCCAGGCCAGAGTTCGCAGGGCGTTTTTCTGACGCCGGATCCATCGTCGTGGGACGTCGTCTTCGTCTCTATCGTAGAACATGGGCATGACCTCGTTCTCGAGCACCTCGTAGAGCGACCCGAGGTCGATTTCGTCCTGTTTCTGCCAATCGGCATGCTCGCCGCCTACGCCAATGGCAAAACCGTTCGTACCGTCGTAGGCTTCGGCCCACCACCCGTCGAGAACCGACATATGGAGTGCGCCGTTGATCACCGCTTTCATGCCGCTGGTACCGCAGGCTTCCAGAGGACGGCGTGGCGTGTTCAGCCACATGTCCACGCCTTGCACGAGCTGCCGGGCCACATTGATGTCGTAGTCTTCCAGGAACACAATTTTCCCGACAAACCGCGGGTCTCGCGAAGCGGCGAAGATCCTCTGAATAAGCTTCTTACCCTCTTCGTCGGCCGGATGGGCTTTCCCGGCAAAGATCATCTGAACCGGCATGTCCAGGTTATTGACCAGTCGGTCGAGTCGGTTCAGATCTCGCAGCAAGAGATCCACCCGTTTGTATGGGGTGAACCGCCTGGCGACGCCTATCGTCAGCGCGGAGGCTTTTAGAAACGGTACGCCGGGGTCCTGGGTCGGATCGGGCTCGCCCCGCGCCTGGCACTGACGGCGCACCCGATCGCGGGCAAAGTCCAGAAGATGGTTCCGGAGGATTTCGCTGAGCTCCCAAAGTTCTTCGTCGTACATCTCATCGACGGCTTCCCAGATTTTCGGATCGTGCATCTGTTCCTGCCATCCTTCACCCAACCATCGACGGTACAAGCGATCCATCTCTGTGGCTAGCCAGGTCTCGACATGGATGCCGTTCGTAATGTGAGCGATCGGGACCTCTTCTCTTGCCTTACCCGGCCAGATCGGCTGCCACATGCATCTACTGACGTGTCGGTGCAGGTTGGACACCGCGTTTCTATACCGGGACATCCTCAGCCCCAGAACGGTCATGCAGAACGTCTCGTGCTGGTCCTTCGGATTGACACGGCCCAAAGCCATGAACTCTTCCGGGGAGAGCCCGAGTTGAACCCGCAGCGGGCCCAAGGTCTCTTCGACCAGGCCGGGGTCGAACCGGTCGTGTCCGGCGGGGACGGGGGTATGCGTCGTGAAAACGGTCGTGGAGGCTGTGATCTCACGGACGTTTTCGAAGGACTGACCGTCGCGCTCCATGAGCGACCGGGCGAGCTCCAACGACGCCAAGGTACTGTGGCCCTCGTTGAGATGAACGACGCCCGGGTGGATACCCATACCGTGAAGCGCACGCATACCACCCACGCCCAGGACCAGTTCCTGACGGATTCGGACGCGGTTGTCGCCCCCATACAGCTGCGCCGTCAGTCCACGGTTCTCCTCGGAGTTCTCCTCGACGTTCGTATCGAGCAGAATCAACCGGCAGCGTCCGACACGGGCCGTCCACACCTGGACGTGTATCGTGTTTCCGTCGACTGTCTCCAGGACAACGCGGAGTGGTGTCCCCTCACCGTCCAGGGCGGCTTCGATGGGCAGGCGTTTGACGTCCGCGTCAAAGTAGCGTTCCTGTTGCCATCCGTTACCGTCGAGGCTCTGGTTGAAGTAGCCTTTCGCGTAGAGCAGTCCCACACCGATGAGGGGAATGTCGAGATCGGACGCCGCCTTCAGATGGTCCCCCGAGAGCACCCCGAGACCGCCCGAGTAGATGGGAAGGGACTCGTGAAGACCGAACTCGGCGGAGAAATAGGCCACGGGTTTGAGGCGAAGCGAACGGACATGCTGGCGACCCCATGTGTCCTCGGCCTCCATATAGTCACGCAGCGTATAGAAAGTTCGCGTAATACGGGATCTAACAGCCATGATCTTGGTTTTCTCTTCGAGGTATTCGTCGGGCAGGCGGTCGAGGAACGCCAGCGGATTGCGGCCCGATTCCCTCCAAAGCTGCGGGTCCAAATCCTGGAAAATGTGATAAACGTCGGAATGCCAGGTCCAATAGAGGTTGCGCGCCAGTTCATTCAACCTTCGGCGTATCTCCACGTTGGCCTCCTGTCAGCAGTTCACACCGGTTTCTTTAGCGATATTGTATCATTCTCGACGCTCATCACACGTTCCACCAGTTCAAATCGATGTCTGGAAACACCACGTCGTGAATCTCCGAGTCATGAATTTCGAATCTCTCCAATTCCGAGAGTTTGTTCAGATAGTTGGAATCATCCCCGAGTTTCTGAGCTATGTCGGCGAGGCACTCGAAGCGCCCGACGTGCTGCATGAAGCGTTTGATTCCGTAATCGACGGCCTGGTCGCGAGCAATGACAAACACCCAGTCACTGGCCTGCAGGAGGAGCAATTCGCGAGCCGCTTTCACCAGAATGTCCCGAAGATCCGGCCTCTCGCGCCAGGGCAGCTGATAAGTCATTTTCCCAAAGAGCGTTTCGCAACGGTACTCGATTTCCCACATCCAGTTGACCCGGTCGTTGGCCCACACGCGGTGGTCGCCTCCATCTCCCCATGAGCCTTCCGGAAGCGCGGCGGCCTTATCCGGCGGATGTCTGTCCAAGTAGTCGGCGACAGTGCACAGATCGACGTCGGGGTCGGCGTTGAGCGTCAGAAGGACATCCCGCAGGAACTGCGGACCCTCGAACCACCAGTGTCCGAACAGCTCCGCGTCGAACGACGCCACGACAACCCCGTGCCGCCCCGTGCGATTGTGGTAATCACGGAGCCGCTGTTTGACCTGGCCGCAGAAGTGACTCGCGTGCTGGTGGATTCTGCCGGGGATGTCTTGTGGATAGTAGGGTTGCTTGCCACCGAGGTCTATCCGGTGTTCTGTGATTTTCCAATACCTCAAGCCCCGGCGCTCGCCGTGCTTCTTGTGAAACTCGAGGTAAACACCGTCGGCCGGATAGCCAATGTCGCCGGACCAGACCTTTTCGCAGATCGATTGATCACGGGCGAACGCCGTCACAGGGCTGGGGTTGGCTCCGTCGCTCGCGACGCGCACCGGCTCCTGAACTGCCCGCCACCCCCGATTCGGATACTTCAGGGCTTCTTCCCAATCCACCTTGTGCCACCCCATGTCGTTGACCCACTCACTACGAGAATGTTCAACGAGCTGGCTCTCGACAAAGAAATGCGTGAGTCCTTCCGCGGCTGCAAACTGCTCCGTGCCCAGACGATTCCGCGACTGGCCCCACTGAATCGGCGCATACCACGGGCCGGGCGGACGATAGGCGCACTCGGGTAGCCAAAGACCGGTTGGCCTCAATCCCAGAACGCGATGAGATGTCGAGATTCCGGCACGAAGTTGGGCGTACACGGAGGAGTCCTCGTACAAAAGAGGCAGATAGGCATGCGTTGCACTCGACGTAAGGATTTCCACCAGCCCCTGGCGTGCACATTCGGCGAAAGCTCCCGGGATATTCCCCCCGATATCCGAGAACCGTTTGGCCAGGTCTTCGTAGAGTCTCTCCCACCTCTCGGCCAGGTGGGCGAAATGGGGCTTGTTGTGGCGCTCGAATTCTTTCCGATCGGATCTCGCTCGGTCCCGTCGATTTATCAGATATTTCTCAAAACCGTGTCTGAAATCTTCATGGGCGAGTTGTTCGAGCAGAATCGGGGTCATGCCGACTGTGATTCTGGGGTTTCCTTTCAAGGATTCGCAGTCCCGAATCGTGGAGAGAAGCGGCAGATACGCTTCGGCAGCCGCTTCATAGAGCCAGTCTTCGCCGTGCGGCCACGTACCGTGGCGAAGCACATACGGAACATGCCCGTGTAGAACCAGACAGAAACTCCCCACACTCATCGACAGTCTTCTCCCCCGCTAAGAGTATGCTCGGCAAAACAGCCTCACCCTCCGGCACGCCCCACCGTGGCCGATTCCACCACACGCTTCGCTCTCCACGAGGCAATGGATCGTCTTGCATTTTCGAAGTCATGCGTCCCTCGCAGTACGGTTGATTCGACCGCGACGAAACCGTATGCCTCGAGAGTCTGAGCGGCAATCAGATCCCACGCAAAACGCGCACTCACCCCGCGTTTTCCGTTCTCACCCATCCACCGTGCCCGTTCGAAATCAGACAGTAACGTCCTCACTCCCCAGCCAATCGATTCGGGACGCGGCGCTATCATCAACCCGTTGAAATCATGGTACACGTACTCGCGTGGACCGCCGGTGTCCGTTGCAACAACCGGCTTGCCCGCGCTCCATGCTTCCAAAATGACGATTCCGAACGGCTCATTCCGGCTGGGCACGCAAATGCCGTCACTGAGCTTGAACAGCCCGACGATGTCATCGCCGTTACGATGGCCGAGGAATCGCACGGCGTGCCCGGCGCCAATCTGCCAGGCGCGTCGCTCAAGACCGCTCCGCATGCTCCCGTCTCCGACGAAGACAAACTTGGCATTCGGGTAAGATCCCAAAACCGATGGAATGGCTTCCACCAGCAGATCCGGTCCTTTCTGCCATTCCAAACGGCCGCAGAAAAGAATGGCGGGATCCATGGGAGC
>Ga0315275_10000860_pt1 | contig 25672 bp, 18 predicted proteins | sample YL17G03_0_MG_FD_205557 | JGI IMG/M metagenome (GOLD analysis project Ga0315275, IMG submission 205557) | Sediment microbial communities from Yellowstone Lake, YNP, Wyoming, USA - YL17G03_0 | ecosystem: Environmental > Aquatic > Freshwater > Lake > Sediment | place: USA: Wyoming | collected...
GAATACGTGGGAAGCAACGGTGCGATCCGCCAGCGTGTAATGAGCACCGAGGGGGCCATCGGGTACGTGGGCCTGGCGTTCACTGAAGGCGTGAAGATGCTCAAAGCCAACGACATCGAGGCCACGCCGGAGACGGTCACCGACCAAACGTATCCGATCGCTCGGCCGCTGTACATGTACACCAACGGCCGCCCCAAGCAGGGCACGCCTCTCTCTGGATTCGTCGGCCTGGCCGCGACTCCGGAAGGAAAAAAGATCGTTGAAGCCACTGGCTTCGTGCCGCTCAAGTAGCAGGACCGGGTTGTCACGCACACCGAGCGGCCGGCGGACGAAATGCGCCCTGGTCGCGCGTGCGTTTGTGTGAAGGGAACGACTATGGCGGTGAAAGCGGAAGCCATCGGCGACGATAGACGGGCCGTCCCGTCGCTGTTATTGAGCCAGCGCGCGCGCCGGCGGCAGCGCATCGCCGCCGGTCTGGGCAGCGGCGTTCTGCTCGCGGTCACGTCGCTTTCGCTGTTCGCGGTTCTCTTCATTTTCTACTTCATTGCGCGGGACGCGCTGCCGTTTTTCAAGCTGGAGGGGGTGCGCGAGTTCTTTGCGAGCACGCGCTGGTATCCTTCAGCGGAGAAACCGGAGTTCGGCGCGCTGGCTATGTTCGTGGGAAGCGGACTGGTTACGCTGGGAGCGATCGTCGTCGCCGTTCCGCTCGGCATCTCCGCTGCGGTGTGTCTCAGCGACGTGATTCCGTTTTCGCTTCGCCAGTGGGTCAAGCCCGTCATCGAAGTGCTGGCGGCCATTCCTTCCGTCGCCTACGGATTTTTTGCCCTCGTCGTGTTTGCGCCGCTGCTCCAGCAGCGCGGTGGGCACCTGCTCGCCGCGACCGTGTGGATCGTAGGACTCCCGGTGGCGGCGCTCGGCATCATCGTTTTGAGCGATATAGCCACCGATCGGCTCGACGACAACCGCCGTTCGGCGGCGCGCTGGGCGATCATGGCATTTCTTGGCGTGGGGGCGCTCGCCGGCCTCGTGTTCGCCAGCAAGGCGCTCGGCGCGCTGCATATCGCGAGCGGCACGAACGCGCTCAACGTATCGATCATCCTCGGGATCATGGCGCTGCCGACCGTGGTGAGCGTGTCCGAGGATGCGCTCCAGGCCGTGGGCCGGGAACTGCGTGAGGGGAGCTACGCCCTGGGCGCGACACGCGCGGAAACGATCGTCAAGACCGTGCTGCCGGCGGCGAGCAGCGGTATTCTGGCCGCCATCATCCTGGGGATCATGCGGGCCATCGGCGAGACGATGGTCGTCTGGATGGCGTCCGGCAACGCCGCGCAGATTCCGCACCCGATCTTGAACTTTCTCGAACCGGTCAGGACGCTCACGGCCACCATCGCCGGAGACATGGGTGAAGCGGACCAGGTCACGGGCTCCGCCCGGTATCACGTGCTCTTCGCGATGGCCCTCTGTCTGCTGGCGTTTTCGTTCCTCTGCAATTTCTTCAGCGAGTGGATTATCCGGCGCGCCCGGAAGAAAGTCGGAGGATAGAGGCCGTGAGGTTGGAAACGCGGAGACTTCTGGACCGGTCGTTTGCGGGAACCGGCGTGCTCGCCATCGTTCTCATGACCGCAGCGCTCGTCATCCTGCTCGCGCCCATGTTCGTCCGCGGGTTCGGGGCGATCGTTTTTACGGCGACCGTCGAGCAGCGCCGTCTCATGCTGGAGAAGTTCGATCGTGGAAACCGGGTTCGTGTGGAGGCCGAGATCGCGTCGGCGCGCGCGGCGCGCGAGCCGGTGTACGCGATGATCGCTGAGTTCGAGCGGGGACTCGAAAGCATGGGTCCGGATGAACGCCGCACGTACGCCAAGCCCCTGCGAGAACTCAGAAAGGAGATACAAACGCTGCTCGGGCCGGCTCCGGGAACGGTGCAGCCCATGCTCATGCGCGACCAGTACGGGCAGACGCGGTGGGACCGCGCCCGCGTGAAACTGTCGCGCGTCCTCTACCGTGAAGAGTGGGACTACTCCGATCCAACCCGCGCCGGTGTGAAGATACTGAAGCCCCGTGCCGCAGAATTTGCGGGCACCTCGCTCGAGGCGCTCTTTCCGTATTTCGAAAAACACCTCGACAAGATGTTGCTCCCGCGGCGGACATTCTACTGGCGGTTCTTGACGGATGAATCGTTCGACTCGCATTTCTTCGGCGGGATCTGGCCCGAGATTCTCGGCACTTTCTATCTCACGATCGGGGCGATGCTCTTTGCCATTCCCATGGGCCTCATCGCGGCGATCTATCTCACGGAATACGCGCGCGACACCCGGCTGGTCGGAATCCTGCGGACGTGCATCAGCACGCTGGCGGGCGTACCGAGCATCGTGTTCGGTTTGTTCGGTCTGGCGTTCTTCATCAACACGTTGAACGTGTCCAGCTCCAAGAGCGTTCTGGCGGGATCCATGACTCTCGCGCTCATGATCCTCCCGACGGTGATTCGGGCCTCCGAGGAAGCCATACGGGCGGTGCCCTCCGCGTACAAAGAAGCGGCGCTGAGCCTGGGCTCCGGGCGCTGGCACACCGTGTGGACGATCATCCTTCCGGCCGCTTTGCCCGGGGTTCTCACGGGCGTCGTCATCAGCATGGGGCGGGCGGCGGGAGAAACGGCCCCGATCATTTTCACCGCGGCCGTAAGCGTGGGAAAGCCGCTGGCGCTGTGGCAGGCATTCAGCCAGCCTACGCCTGCGTTGTCGTGGAACATTTACAATCTGGCCACCGAACACGAGGCGGTAGACGAGATCCGCCACGTGCAGTTCGGTCTTGTCCTGACACTGGTCGGTTTGGTCCTGCTTCTCAACCTCACCGCGATTTTCCTGCGCGCGCGGATCTCGAAACGGTTGAGAGGTTAGACGGAGGTTTTCAATGGCGGAGCGGTCCCACGTCGAGACGAAGGAATTCTCCGTCTTTTACCGGAGCAACCACGCGGTGAAGAACGTTACGCTCGGGATTCTCTCGGGCCACGTCACCGCCATCATCGGTCCGAGCGGGTGCGGGAAGAGCACGCTCCTTCGAGCGATCAACCGTATGAACGATCTCGTGCCCGGGTGCCGCGCCGAGGGAGAGCTTCTCTTCGACGGACAGAATGTTTACTCTCCCGATGTGGACGTCGTCACCTTGCGGCGGCGGGTCGGCATGGTCTTCCAGAAACCGAATCCGTTTCCAAAAACGGTTTTCGAAAACGTTGCGTATGGTCCCCAACTCCACACCCAGGTGGGCGGAGGCAAACTCGCGGAGGTCGTCGAACGCAGCCTTCGCGACGCCGCGCTGTGGGATGAAGTCAAGGACCGGCTCAACCACAACGCGCTCGGACTTTCGGGGGGGCAGCAACAGAGGCTTTGCATCGCGCGGGCGCTGGCGGTGGCCCCGGAGATACTGCTAATGGACGAACCGACCTCGGCGCTCGACCCGAAGGCGACTTCGCACATAGAGAACCTGATCGCCGAATTGCGCGGGAAATACACGATCATCATCGTCACGCACAACATGCAGCAGGCGGCGCGTGTCTCCGACTTCACCGCGTTCATGTACGAGGGAGTGCTCGTCGAGTACGGCGCCACCAAAGGGATATTCACGAAGCCGAAGGAAAAGCAAACGGAGGACTACATCACCGGCCGGTTCGGATGAGACAGCGCGAACGTCGAAACGTTGCACGGAGGATATCATGAGAGCTCACATGCAGAGAGAGATCGAGAAGCTGAAACAGCAGATTCTGGCGCTCAGCGCCGAAGTGGAGGGAGACGTTCGCACGGCGGTACGCGCCGTCGAGGACCGGAACCCGACTCTGGCCCAAGCGGTGCTCGATCGCGAGGTGCTGACCAACGCGATGGAAGTCGACGTCGAGGAAGAGTGCCTCAAGATTCTCGCGCTCTATCAGCCCGTGGCGGCCGACTTGCGGTACATCGTCGCGGTTCTCAAGATCAATCACGACCTCGAACGGATCGGCGACATCAGCGTCCACATCGCGGAGCGCGGACTTTTTCTCTGCGAGCAGCCGCGGGTTGAAACCCCGTTTCGAATCGGGCAGATGGCGGACAAGACGCAGGCGATGCTGAAGAAAGTGCTGGATGCCTTCGTGAATCTGAATGAAGCGGCGGCCCGAGAGGTGTGCGCCGAAGACACTGAGGTCGACGAGATGAACCGCGAGATATTCCGGCAAGTCAAGGAGGCCGTCGTCAAGAACCCCCCGCAGTTCGAAATCGTCCTCCAGTTTCTGCACATTTCCCGGCACCTGGAGCGTATCGCCGATCACGCGACCAACATCGCCGAGGATCTGATCTACCTCATCGAAGGCCGCATCGTGCGGCACACTCCGGAGCTGTCCGACAAGGAGCGCGGGCGGGCACATCTCCCTGATGAATAGGATCCCCACCCTCTTGGCGCCCCATCGCGACCAGCCGGAACCGTAGGGTCGTTGTCCTCGTCCCCCTTCGCCCGCCGACCGGTGGGGAAGCGCGGGCTTCCGGCGCCAAACTGATTGACCGGCAACCGCCTCGAGCAGTACCCTATTAGCGATCGGCATACCCGCAAGCGCGGAGGTGCGCGGTATCCAAAGGCAATGTGGCCCCGTAGCTCAGTCGGACAGAGCAACAGCCTTCTAAGCTGTGGGTCGCAGGTTCGATTCCTGCCGGGGTCACCACCTGAAACGCCCGCCACCGAAACGGCGTACCACCTACTCCGGCCCGAGTATATCGGCCGCAGAACACGGGGCCAGAGCCGCGGGGTTGACCGCGGTTTGCTGCGGGTGTATAATAGACGCGCGAGACGACCGAGCGTTCTGATGCGCTCGCCGTCGACTCACCATCCCTGCGGTTCCTTCTTGCGGCTTCGCTTCTCTCGCCCGGCCATCTCGCGTGCGGCCATTTTCAATATCATAGCGTGGGAGGACTGAAATGAACTTCCGACACACGCCCAAAATGGTGGAGGTGGTGGGGTTCGCTTTTCTATTTGTTTTCGGTTTGATCGTCACGGTCAGCGCGCCGGACGCGGGCGCGCAGATCAAGGGGTTCCAGAAAATCAGCGACACGCAAGGCGGGTTCCAGGGCGGCCTCGACAACAACGAGCGTTTTGGTTGCTCGCAGACCTCGCTGGGAGATCTCGACGGGGACGGTGTCACCGACATCGCGGTGGGTGCCTACTTCGACGGGTATTCGGTTTCCGGACCGGGACCCGGCGCGGTCTGGGTGCTCTTTCTCAATAACGACGGCACGGTGAAGGCATACAAGAAGATCGCGCAGAACACGGGGGGCTTTACCGGTGCGCTGGATCTGTGGGATGAATTCGGAATGACAACGGCATCGCTCGTGGACCTCGATGGCGATGGCATCACCGATCTCGCAGTCGGTGCGCGGTCCGACGACGATGGGGGCGAGAACCGCGGGGCGGTGTGGGTGCTTTTCTTGAACGCCGACGGCAGCGTGAAGAGTCATCAGAAGATCAGTAACACCGTTGGAGGATTCACGGGCACACTCGATAACTTCGATTCGTTTGGATCCGCTCTAGCCTGGTTGGGCGACATCAATGACGACGGCCTCGGCGAACTCGCCGTGGGAGCATATCAAGATGACGACGGCGGGCTTGATCGGGGTGCTGTTTACATCCTCTCCTTGAACCCGGACGGCACGGTGGCATCGCAATGGAAAATCAGCTCTACCCAGGGGAACTTCACCGGAACGCTCGACGACTCCGACAAGTTCGGTCAGGCCGCGGCGCCGCTCGGCGACCTCGACGAGGACGGTGTCGATGACCTCGCCGTCGGAGCCTTCCTCGATGACGACGGCGGTGGGGACGCCGGCGCGCTCTGGGTACTCTTTCTCAACGCTGACGGGTCGGTTAAAACCCATCAGAAAATAAGCGCGACCGAAGGGGGATTCAACGGAGCGATCGACGCCGGCGACAGGTTCGGTGTGGGCGTTGGCTGGCTCGGTGATGCCAACGGCGATGGTTTTACCGATGCGGTCGTCGGCGCTCTCGAAGATGACGACGGGGGGGTCAACCGCGGCGCGGTCTGGCTGTTGAGCTTCCACGCCGACGGCAAGGTGAACTCGTCCTTCAAGATCAGCGGCACGCAGGGAGGATTTGGCGGGGTGCTCCGCAACTACGATTACTTCGGACACAGCGCGATTTCGGTCGGGGATCTGGACAACGACGGACGGATCGACGTGTCGGTCGGCGCATCAGGAGACGATGACGGCGGCGACCGCCAGGGCGCGGTGTGGGTGCTCTTCCTTTCGCCGTGCGTCGTCACGCCGACTGTGATCGATTTCGATTCGGTTCAAGTGGGGACCTCGGTCGACACGACGTTCGTTATCACCAACACCGGCTCAGACACGATCACAGGGGACGTGACAGGATCGTGTCCGGGCTACACCATTGTCTCCGGCGGCGGTCCGTTCACGACCGCTCCCTCGGAGTCCTGGAGCGTGACCGTCCGCTTCGAGCCGACCGGGGTCCAAACGTTCACCTGTACGATATGCACGGGTGTGTGCGCGGACGTGTCGCTCACTGGCGTGGGCGTCGAGTCGCCTCTGCCCCGCATCGTCTCGGTCGCCGATGTCGGGAACGACGAGGGCCGCCAGGTGCGGATCTCTCTCTCGCGGTCGGGTCTCGATGCCCGGGGTTCACCGACACGCATTCTCCAGTACGAGGCGTACCGGCGTATCGACCCTCTACCGGCGCTGAACCCCGGTGAGACCGAGACCGATCGCCGGGCGATTCTCGAGCGGCGCGTGAAGGATGCCGTCAGTGCCGGGATGAAGTCCGATCCGGGGTCGCTTCTTCTGGGCTGGGATTATATCGGAGCGGTTCCCGCGCACGGCGACGCGGTGTACCACATGATCGCGCCGACTCTCGCGGATTCGACGGCCGACGACGGAATACACTGGTCGGTGTTCTTCATAAGAGCCGCGACGGCGGACCCGTTCACGTATTTCGATTCACCACCCGACTCCGGGTACTCCGTGGATAACCTCGCCCCCGATGCGCCGGCGGGATTCTCGGTTGCATATAACGGGGGGCAGGGCAACGAACTGACCTGGGAACCTGCGGGGAAACCGGACTTTCGATATTTCCGCATCTACCGCGGCTTCGACACCCAATTCGCGACCGCGCCGGAAAACCTCGTCCATGTGACGGCAGAACAAACGGTAGAAACCTCGTGGATGGACCTGGCAGAAGAGGGTTGGAAGTACTTCTACAAGATCACAACGGTGGACTTTGCGGGAAACGAAAGCGAACCGTCCAGCCCGGGCTCGGTGACGGGGATCGGGCCCGAAAGCGTTCCCGAGGGCTTCGCCCTTTATCAGAACACTCCGAACCCGTTCAATCCAGCGACCGCAATCACATACGACGTCCCCGCTGGTGGGGGGAGAGTGACGCTCGAGATCTATGATGTTGTCGGGAGCCTCGTGCGGACGCTGGCGGACCGCCACGAGGCCGCAGGGTCTAAAAGAGTTACGTGGGACGGGACGGATGACCGGGGGCAAAAAGTCGGGTCGGGGGTTTACTTCTACCGGTTGAGGGCGCCGGGGTACGAACAAAGTCTGAAAATGATGTTGCTGCAGTGAAATCGCGGCGGGTTGAGCGACCGGCCGATTCCGACAAAAAAGGGCCAAAATCTCCTACAGGTTGGATTGTCGCTTTGGGATTTCGCTGCTAATCTTATTATGTCAAAGAGGGGGGGCAGCGAATTAGAAGCGCCCGTGTACAACAGGAGGTGGCTATCGGGTAAAGTGTAAACGTTACTGAGTCCTTCTTCCCTTGACTCAGATCTGACTCGTATGACTTGCCTGGCGCCGGGTGAGGCGGTACATCTATTCCCACCTTTCCGCCCCGCCCGGCCAGTCTTTTTTGTGCGGGATAGGCCGCCGCCCACTCCCGCGCCGCGGTTTAGGGCCGCGGGTTCCCCCCGAAAGACACGGAACAGCAAGCTCTTGTGGCGTCGGACGTTCTCTGCTAGAATTCCGTTTGCCTCGTCTCCGTCGGCGTAGTACGTTACGCCGGCTCACACGAGCCTGAGAGGGGCATCACACATGGTGGGCGTAGCTCAGCTGGTTAGAGCCCTGGATTGTGGATCCAGTGGTCGCGGGTTCGAATCCCGTCGTCCACCCCATACCGAAAACGACAAAGCCGTCCGGTCCTGTGCCGGGCGGCTTTGTCGTTGCAAGGAGCGTCTGATTTGCGTCAGATGAACCCCATTCTCTCTTTCGCGTCTCTGAGCGTCGCCGAGGCGATCTTTCTCGCCGCTTCCGTCCCCTCATTGAGATGCCCCCAGACCTCACCGGGTTTGGCGGCGAGCTCCCGGCGCTTCTCTCGGAATGGGGCAAAGTACTCGGCGAGCTTTTCCGCGAGGGAGGACTTGAGGTCGGCGTAACGGATCCGGCCTTCTTTGGCGTCTTTTTCGAACCTCGCCGCGTCTTCGGGGTCGATCACCGCGAGGATCGTCAGCAGGTTGCGCGCCCCCGGGCCCACCTCGCCCGTTGTCCCGACGTCGGTCACCGCTTTCTTGAGCTTGGACGTGATGCTCTCCGGTTCTTCGTCGAGAGTGATGAAGCTTTTCTCCGTGTCGCTCTTGCTCATCTTGTTGTCAGGGTTGGTGAGCGACATGATGCGCGCGCCCTTCGTCAACCTCGGTTCCGGTTCGGGAAACATCTCTCCGTACGAGTTGTTGAACTTGCGGGCGAGCTCGCGCGCGAGCTCGAGGTGCTGGACCTGGTCGTCACCCACGGGAACCATTGTGGCTTTGTACAGAAGAATGTCCGCCGCCATCAGGATCGGGTAGTTCAAGAGACCCGCGTTCACGGCCTCCGCGTGTTTCTTTTTCTTGTCCTTGTACTGCGTCATGCGCTCGAGAAGCCCGAGCGGCGTGATCGTGTTCAAGAGCCACATGAGCTCGCTGTGCTCGCTGACGTGCGACTGGATGAAGATCGCCGACTTCCCCGGATCCAAACCCGCGGCGAGAAAATCGAGCGCGGTGTCGAACACTCTTTGCCGCAGAGTCTTCGGGTCGTACGGCACAGTGATCGCGTGGAGATCCACGATGCAGTAATAGCACGAGTCCGGAAACTCGTGCTGGAGTGCCACCCAGTTCTGGAGCGCGCCGAGATAGTTGCCGAGGTGGAGTTTTCCCGTCGGTTGTATCCCGGAAAGTATTCTCGTATCCTTTGGCATGGCAGTATCGTAGCTGATCCCCCGGGAAAAGGAAACGGTCTCCTTGCAACGCGCTCGAGCGGCGCGGTCTGTCCACCGCGCCCCCGCACGTGCATTCACGAACAGCGCGGCCGTGGCCGGATGGCCGGTAGCCGCCGCGCGATGGCGCGCTACTTCGTCTTGACCGGATCGGGCGGCCGCTTCGGGAAGTGCTTCGGCTGGGCGGCGATCGCCTTCATCACTTCTTCGATCCCGCGCTCGAGCTGCGGATCCCGTCCTGCGATCACGGACTTCGGGTCGTTCTCGACGACGATGTCCGGCTCGACACCGTAGTTCTCGATGTCCCATTCCCCCTCGGTGTTCACAAATCCGTACTCGGGGACAAAGACGTTGCCGCCGTCGATGAGCGCTCCGTGTCCCGAGATACCGACTACGCCGCCCCACGAGCGTTTCCCGATGAGGGGACCCAGACCCGCTTTTCTGAACATTGCGGGGAAGATGTCGCCGTCGGAGGCCGAGGTCTCGTTCAAGAGGCACACCAGGTGTCCGTTGAACACCGTGTTCGGATAGGGCTCGGGATACTCGCTGTTTCGCGAATAATCGAGGCTCAAAAGCTCGCGCCGCATACGCTCGATGATCATCTGCGACACGTTTCCGCCGCCGTTCCCGCGGACGTCGATGATGAGACCTTCTTTTCGGATCTGGCCGTAGTACCACTTGATGAACTCCCGGATGCCGTCGGCGCCCATGTCGGGGATGTGGAGGTACCCCACGCGCCCGCCGGTCGCTTTGTCGACGCGCTCACGGTTCTTGTCGACCCAGGCGAGGTAGCGGAGATCCGTTTCGCTCGAAATCGGATCGATCGTCACTTTTCGTGCGTCCTTCGTGGACGGCTTCGAGTTCACCGTGAGTTCGATCGGCCGGTCCGCTTTGTATCGCAGGAGCTCGTACGGATCGGTATCGACGGCGAGCTCATCACCGTCGACGGCGAGAAGGTAGTCGCCTTCTTTCACGTCGACTCCGATCTGTGTGAGCGGGGAGCGGTAACGGTCTTCCTCGTTCTGACCCCGGAGAATCTCGACGATCTTGTACCGTCCCGCCTCCTTGTCGAGCTCCAGGCGGGCGCCGAGGAGCCCCACCGGCGGCCGATCGGGGATGTCGAAATCGCCATCCTGTATGTACGAGTGCGAGGCGCTGAGCTCGGCCACCATTTCGCCAAGAACGTAGTTGAGATCTGCGCGGTGACCGACGTACTGGAGCAGCGGTCGGTACTGATCGCCGATCTTCTTCCAATCGTATCCGTGCATGTTCTCGGCGTAGAAGAAGTCGCGGAAACGCCGCCAGACCTCGTCGAAGATCTGCGCCCATTCCTGGGCGGGGATACGGTCGACCATGAGACCGGCCGTCGAAACGGTTTTCGCGTCGCCGGGCTTGGGTTTTGCGTCGAAGAGCTTGTACGTCTTGCTCGAACGGACGAGCACTTTCTTTCCGTCCTGTGAGAGCGCGTACGCGGGGGTGTCCTCGGAGAGCACGCTTTCCTCTCTGTCCTTGATGGAAAATATCTTGAGAGAGGGTTTCACATCGCTCTCGCGTCCGTAGTAGAACCCGCCCCGCCGGACATAGAGCAGATGGTCTTCGATGGCTTCGAGCCCGTTGTAATTCTCCGCGTCGACCGGAACCCTCGCCACGCGCTCGGCAAGACCGTCGAAATCGATCTTGATCGGTTCTATTTTCTTTTCTTTCTTTTCTTTTTCGTCCTTGCCCTTCGCTTTGTCTTCGTCTTTCTTGGTCTTCGCCTCGTCTTCTTTTTTATCCCCTTCTGCGTTCACTTCGTCGCTCTCGAAGGGGAATGGGTTCTTGACGTCCTTGCGGAGCGCCAGGGCATAGATGTTTGTTTCGCGATCGACCTGGTAGTTCCACTCGATCGCGCCGATACGAGGCGCAAACTCGTGATCGCTGAGATAGAAGAGGTAGTTTCCGGCGGGGTCCCAAACGGGTTCCACGGCAGTGAAGTAGGGCCCCGTGACACGGTGGATCGTGTTCTCCTCGGCGCTCCAAATGTAGAGCGAGTTGAAACCGTTTTCACCGCTCAGGCTGACCGCGATGTACCGTCCATCGGGCGACCATGTGTAATCGAGCGAGGATTCCCGTTTCTCGTCGGCCACTTCGATCATCTTTTTGGTCTTGAGTTCGAGGGCCCAGATCTTTCCGTTCTTGTCGGCGAATGCGATCTGCTTCCCGTCGGGAGACCACTTGGGCGCATACCTCATTTCATGGCCGTTCGACGTGAGCTGTTCGAGATCGCCCTTTCCGTCCTGGTTCTCGAGATAGAGCTCTTCCTCGCCGCTCCGGTCCGAGATGAACACGACCGTTTTTCCATCGGGGGACCAGGCGGGCCACTTGTCGTGCGCGTTCGACGATCCCGTGAGATTCCGCGTCGCCCCTTTTTCAATCGGCGCGGTGAAAATGTCCCCGCGGGCGGAGAACACGGCGCGCTCGCCCTTCGGGCTGAGCCCGAACTGCTCGATGTTCTTTTCGGCGGAAACGTGCGAGGGCCGCATCGCCACCCCGTCGTCGGGCACCATGATCGAGAGTTTCGTGCCCTTACCCGTGGACGTGTCGAATACCTGCAGCTCTCCGTTGAGCTCGTATACGATACGGCCCGCGTCGTCATAGCTCGGCCAGCGGACGTCGTACGTTTTCTCTTGTGTGAGTTGTTGGGTCGCTTTCGTCGCGACGTCGTACGAGTAGAGGTTCAACTTGCCGTCGCGGTCCGAGACGAAGTAGATCGTGTCGCCGATCCACATCGGATCACGGTCCGTCCGGGGATTCTCGGTCACCTGTGTGATCTCGAACGTGGCGAGGTCGAAAATGTAGAGATCCTGCGCCCACCCGCCCTGGTACCGTTTCCACGTGCGGAAGTCCCGGATGAGAGGCGAGTAGATCATCTTCTTGCCGTCGGGCGAGAAATCCCCGGCGCCGGAGACCGGCATGGGGAGGGGCTCCGGGAGCCCGCCTTTGACTGGTACGGTGTAGAGGCGCGTGTCGGTCAGGTCCCAACCGTATCGCATCGACCGGAAGAGAACGGCCTTGCCGTCTCGCGTCCACCCGTAGACCTGGTTGTCGTACCCCCAGCGCGGCGGTAGCGGCCCTTTCGCCGGGTAGAAAGTGAGTTGTTTGGGAACGCCGCCCTCGACCGGTATGACGTAGACCTGTTCGTCACCGTCGTACTGCCCGGTAAAAGCGATCCATTTGCCGTCGGGCGAGAACTTGGGAAAGATCTCCTGCCCGGGATGGCTCGTCAGGCGGATGGCGGTACCGCCTTCGGCTCTTGCGAACCACAAGTCGCCGGCGTGGCAAAAGACGACCTTATCCCCGTAGATATCGGGGAACCGAAGGAGCTTGGTCTGCGCGAGCGATAACGCGGGAAGCGCCAGCACAAGCGCGAGGACGAATCCGATGATCGATTGATACGTGATGGACCTGAGTCGAAGCGAGCGCATGAATCCTCCTTGGTCTTGGAAAACCGCGGCGATCGGCGGTGGTCGCCCGCCGCGCCGAGAGCAACTATGTGCAGAAATGGAAGGTCGCATGATCCTACCACACGTTGCGAAGATCGGCTAGATAGGTTTCGGGGCGGGTCTCGCCCCGCAGATCGAGCGGGAACCGCGGAGTCGAAGCGGAGTCGTAGCTATAAAGCTGGGTCGAAGCCAAGAAGCGGGGCCCGCGCCGCCCACACGCGGTCCGGGCGGCCCGTTTCGGGCGCGAGCGCCGCCGGCGTTCTGCGAGCTTCGCGGGTCGATAGCGAGCGCCGCCACAGGGGTTCCCGCGTCACGGCGGCCCAACTTGGTCTTGACCGGCGGCTCTCTTTGAGGTATAAAAAGGCGTGCGGGAATGGTGCCCGCACGTTTGTTTGTGGTTACTTCTTCAATGGGAGGTTTGTGATGAGTGGGGTAAACAAGGCTATTCTGGTCGGGAATCTTGGTGGAGACCCGCAGATCCGGTATACACCCAACGGGACGGCCGTCGCGAATTTCAACATCGCGACCACCGAACGTTTCACCGACAAAAGCGGTGAGAAACAGACCCGGACGGAGTGGCACCGGATCGTCGCGTGGGCCCGTTTGGCGGAGATCTGCAACGAATACCTCAAAAAGGGGAAGCAGGTCTATGTCGAGGGCCGCATACAGACGCGGGAGTGGGAAGACAAAGAGGGAAAAAAGCATTCCACGACCGAGATCATCGCCACTAACATGGTGATGCTGGGCCGCGCCGGGGATACCGCGGATGTCTCGCCGCAGGAGTTCCCCGCGGATGAAGCGGCGACGCAGGAAGCGCCGGCGGCGGCCGGAGGGGAAGAGGACGACCTCCCGTTCTAGTTCCGCCGGTGGTTTTCACGTTGAACAAGGAGCCGGGACAACAGTCTCGGCTCCTTGTTGCATTTTGTGGCGGGAAGCTTTATAGTGTCCCGGGTCCGGGGAACGATCAACGGCCCCACCGCGTCTACGAACGAACAGGTGCGCCGCTAGCTCAACAGGTAGAGCAGCTGACTCTTAATCAGGAGGTTCGGGGTTCGAGTCCCTGGCGGCGCACCAGCTTTTTTGGGGGATGACACAAGCCCCGCCCATCGTCGATGGGCGGGGCTTCGTGCTATGCCCGCGTCCCATGAGTCCGGCATGCGCGGCCGGACAAGGGTTGGGCCGTTTCGACCTCTCGTTCGATTGACTTCTTACGGCGGCATGAGTTCTTTCCGCGGCGCCTACTCTCTCGTGTGGAAACGTTCGATCGCGGTGGCGCCGTACACCCTCTCGGCCTCCAAGCGATTGTGTTTCCCGCAGAGGAGTCTCAGATTGGACGCCCCGTTCGTTCCGCCTCTCGCAAACGGCACGATGTGATCGATCTGGAGATGGTGTGTCGAGCCGCAGCGGTTTCCGGTCGCGCCTGTGTACGTGCATCGGCCTTTGTCTCTCGTGAAAACCTCTTCGCGGATGGCTGCGGGGATCCGCCGAGATCGATCGGTTCTTATGACCGGTTTAATCGGGTTTCTCTGAGGTTTCCGCGGGCGCTTGCGTTCTTCCCGCCGCTGTTTCTTATTAACGGGGCTGTGATGCGCGAGAAACTCGTCGAGCGCCGTTTCCAGGACGGCTTCGTAGGACGGATTGCCCGGCTTGTTGGAAAGCAGCGATCGCACGTCCTCGAACTTCTTCATGAATGCTGGGCTCGCCAGGAACTGGATCAGGAGTCTTCGTTCGAGCTGCACTGCGGGGTTCCGAGGCGGCACCTCCGGAATGTTCTCGCCGGAGTGCACGATTGCCGCGGTTTCCCCGGGCGCGCCCCGCAGGCCGCCGGCTACGTCGGCGGCGACATTGGGCGAAATTTCACTCCCAGCGCTGGGAGTAATTGGACAAAGATGTCCAGAACTCGCCCGCGCGTGGTTTTGAGCGCGGGCGACCGCCACACAAACCGGTTTCACCCGGTCGCGGTAAGCCAGGGACGGCCGATAGGCGGCCACGATCGCCTCGACGTCACGCTGGGACTTTCGTCGTATGCGCCCGAGGAGATCGTCCTTGTTGGCGTCGGTGAGGATCGACGCGACCAGCGACACTGTAATCAACGTGACGTCGTTCTTTTCGAGAAGCGGGTAGACCTCCGGGTAGTCCCGGACGCACCGGGCGGCGTGGATTCTCCGCCCGGCGGCGGAACTCGAGTAACCGAGATGCCGAATGCAGTACTCGAAAAGGGAAGGGTATCCGAGAGACAGATGCAGTTTTCGTCTCTCGACTTCGTTCAGGTGCACGAGAATCTCGAGCGTGGTGGAGCGTTCTTTCTGGACGAGAGCTTTCACACGGGCGAGGAGTTCACGATCCGAGAGACCGGTCAAAAGAGGTCGAGGCACAGCGCACCTCCCGAGTTGCAAGTTTCGATTCCGATGAACGTCGGTCCATCAGCGGGGAGGAACGCTGAATGGTGAGATCTTATCATGCCGTTTTCCGAGTGCCGTAGCGCGGCGGAGAAAACGACAAACGCGCAATCGAGAGAAAAACGATGGGGAAGCCGAGAGATTCAATTGAGGATGAGAAAGCGCTCAGCAATGGCGGCTCAAGCCGTCGACCGGCGCGATCCAGTAAGATCGCACCAAAAACCTGTCAACGAGAAAATCGCCACCTACAATTATTTCTTCGCGCGTCGCGGTCGGCGGACAGATCGCTCGGCTCAGCGCGTCACCGATAGGGATGACGCTCAGATCGGCAGTGACTTTCATCGGTAAACTCCTTGGCTGATACTCGCATAACCTGGAAACGGCCAAGAGGATATCACACGGGATCGCGGGGGTAACTGCCGGATTCCATTGCCGACCGGCCGCGAAATTGCTATATATGGTATGCAAAACACTCCTCGAAGAAGTGGGGGCGATTTGGGCTCGACGGGGATAGTGGGGTGTAAGTTGCGTGCCGAGATTGTCACGAGCTCGTAAAAACTGTGGCAAAACAAGAAGTGTCGACCAACCAGTCGCACTGGCTGCTTAACCAATAGCAGCTCGTCCTCTGTAGCCTGGGTCTCCAGGGGCCGCAGCAGGGCGTCATATACCGGAGAATAGCCGTTCGTGAGTGTCTCGGCGCGATCGGCGAAATTCAGGGACGAGTCCTCCGCTGATCCTGTCTGCGGGGAGCACGGAGGACGGGACCAAAACCGCGGACTACGCACGTAGAAACTTGCACGGATCTATCTTCGGACGCGGGTTCGATTCCCGCCGCCTCCACCATTTCCCACGACCGCCTAAGGTCTTGTTCTCGTTTGCGTTATCGGTCATCGATTCAGAGCCTGATGTAGCCTCCAGCACGCCTGGGACACGCTCGGACTGAGTGTACTGGTCCGCCGTTTTTAGCTTACCGCTCCGAATCTCTCAACAGCCATGCAGTGAATATGTTATGACGTAGAAGTCGCTTGTGCGCCATCCGAATATCATGAAGTTCTGACAATGCCTTCGTACCGCTGAGTGCTCTCGGTTAACGCAAATAAACCTGATTCTATCGATTTCGGCCCTCCAGTGAAGCTGAGAACATTCCGAAGAGGGTTACGAAAGAGGAGCCAGCTCTCTCATCGAACCATAACGAGATGAGTTCTAACTTCGTCCAGTTGAGGGAGGAGTCGTCCGTCACGAGATGTTCACAAAACTACGCTTTTATGTACAGTACGATGGATTCAAAAAAAGCCGTCAAGAAAGGCTTATTTTGGAAGGGGTTTTCGAGGGGGTTTTGTGAACAGGGTCAAGTGAAAAGCGCTTTGCCGGCACAAAGTGACGATCGTCCAGTGCCAGTCGGGATTTTCGAGGATGAGTCCCCCGGCCCGGAGCGTTTCATCGTCGGGGTGGGCGACGATGATGGCGGCGCGTGTCCCTCGGGGGAATGACCCTGTGCCTCACGATGACGGAGCCGATGACATGCGATTCCTCTTGAGCCCTTTCGTTACCCGCATGCGCGCCGCCGGAAAGCGGCGGACTCGATGCCACGCAAGAGCCGTCACTCGACCAATAGTCGATCGACGGCTCAATTGTAACAACCCCATCGACGGATGATTCAAGAGAAAAGATGAAGCTTCACCGGCGGGGACGTTCAAGGCCCGGTTCGGAAATGAATCATGAGCCCGTCGTACCGCAAGCCGGTCCGATCCATCATATGTCCATCGTGCGATCGAATATTATCCTCGAGGTAAATCATGTAATCGGTATGAGGGAAGAGTCCGGTGTCGGGGTGGAACACGCACTCAGTCATCTCGTTGTTCCAGTCGAATCGACCTGGGAGTTCGAAATCCCTCATCCACGCCATCATGTGATTCATATCGGTCATATGTCCGCCCATTCCGGTGTGGTGGTCTTGGAGCGAATCCATCCATTCCCACATTTCGTCTCCGCCGGCACAATGGAAATACTCCATCACGGACATCGTATCCATGGATGTGTTGAACGCCATGACGATCGGGCTCGACGTCGGCACGTCCGTTGCCCCGTCCTGAGGGGACGTGCTGGCAACAAGGGCCTGTTGATCCGTAATTCCGGATGCGGGATCATCGTGGTTGCATCCAGAGAGCCACATGCCGAACGCAAGCAGAACGAAAGCGATTGAAAAGAATCTGAGTCGTGTCACGTCTGAACCTCCTCAATGGTGTGTCACCGTCGGCCTTCATGCCGAGTTTGCGTTTCAGACTCCTCGTTGAGCCAGTGAACATAAGTCACCAAACCTTCCAGTTCTCCATCGCGCAGTGCGTCGCGATACGCGGGCATCTGGATTGCCTGTCGCCGCACGAAATACCGCGCCACTGGGTTTGACTCGAACCGGTCGATTTTGCCGTCGAGGATCCACCGTCTGAGCTCTTTTTCGTTCTTGACCAACTCCGCAAAATCCCTGCCATGCCAGGGCGGGATGTACCCCTTGAAGCTTCGGGGGTTATTCGATCCGACGCGTCCACCCGGGCCGTGGCAGCCATAGCAACCCAGCCGAGACGCCGCCTCGTATCCTTCTCGCGCTCGTGGTGGCGGGGTCTCGAAGGCGGCTACGGCCTTGTAGTAAGCGACGAGATCGTCGAGTTGGTTCTCCGAAATGACGTTCTCGAAGGCGAGCATTCTAAGGGGAAGAAGACTGCTCCGATCGTGTACGTCGTTTTCATCTCCATGCGCCTCAGAGTCACCCGCGAATGCGTGGCTCTCCTCGTCCTCCAAACGCTTCGGACGGCCGTAGAGGATCCATTCCCGGATTTCCTGTTCGTTCTTCACATACATCATCGCGGTTCCACCGTCCCAGGCGGGGACTTCCTCCTCCTCGCTACCTGGGTTTGGAATACTCCCCGTACCGCCCGGACCGTGGCAAGCGAAGCACCCGAACTCCCGGGCCAGCTGGGCCCCCCGCAGCGCTGGTGTCAGCCGGGGGGCTCGCACGTAGACGAACACCCCCAATGCACTGCCTACGAGCACCACGACGATCCCGAGGGCGATAGCAACTCTGGAATGCGAGAAGTTCATCACCACGACACAGTCGACCGCTATTTTTTCGAGGTTGAAGCCGCCTTCTCGATTTTTGCGATTTCGATGGCTTTCACGCCGTCATGCTCGATGAGCGTTCCCGTCAGCCGGGACTGCATACCGGCGAAGTCGACAACGAGGTCCTTGGCACTCTCGTGGTCCTTGCCGATGATGAGATAGACCTCCCCGTCGGCGAGAAACCCGATAGGGAGCCCTTTGCGGATGCAGGTCTGCGCGCACTTGGCGTGCTCAGGACCTTGACCATCGGCCGGGTGTTTCATGTAGCAGAACAGGTCGATCACCTCACCCACGAGTGTGACTTCCTGATCGGACTCTCCCTGCGTCGTGAGATGCTTGTGCTCCTCATGTTGGGCGAACGCGTTGAGCGCACCGAAGCCGAGGAACACCGATATCGCCATGACGACAGTACTTCTCGTGATGCCCGAGGGTTTTTTCATCTTTCAACCTCCAACGGCTATGGGATGCCTGACATGATTCCAAACTCGACCGCTGTACATCCGTTTGACTCTGTTGTTGCGGCGGCCCGTATGAATGGTCGACGCGGAGGCCTCGGAAGCATATGCGATCTGACGACTGGTAAGCGCAAATCCGATGCCACTGCTGGACGAGGCAGTGTAAGAACATGTCTTGCTGCGAGTTGCACGCGGACAACGCCATCGCCGCGTCGGGGTGATTGTAGACTATTCTCTGATACCGAAGAATAATATCTAACGGATCACGAAGCAAGAGTGTCCTGCGTCAGAAGTTCTCTTACAAAACTCCTGTCCGCGGGTGGCGGCCACGGGCGCCCGCGTCCGCGCGCAGCCTGTGCCTTCTGAAAACTCCATCCCAATGGAGAACGACGGTTCGCGAGGCCGATTTGAGATCAATAAGCCTCACGAAAAAAGCCGGGTGTTGCAGGTTGAGGGGAGGGAAGAATGACTTGGCGGGCATCTTTCTCAGGTCTGGGCAGAGGAATCCCACCGCAAGAGGTGGGCCCCAGCAAAGCTGCGAGACTCAGGCAGCCTGTCGGAAATACCGATGATGCAATCCACCAACCATGGGTTCTGAGTGAATCGATCCGAAATCAGGCGACTCGACCGACCGCGGCTCCGGACAGTCCTTTTCCAATCCAAGATGAGTACGCGAGCCGTGATAGTACTTGAAGTACTCCCTCAGAACCCTCCGCAGATGTTTTTCGTTGATGACGATCGTGTGGTCCAGGCATTCCCGCCGAATTGAGCCGATCACTCGCTCGACGTAAGGGTTTTGCCAGGGCGACCGAGCAGAGATCAACACTTGCTTGATGCCCATCATTTCGACCCGGTGTACGAACTCGTGTCCGAATATTTTGTCTCGGTCGCGAAGCAAGTATTTGGGTGCCGTGACCCACGGGAACGCTTCGACAATCTGTTGGCCGGTCCAAGTCGCAGACGGCGAGTCCGTCACGTTGAAATGAACGACCCGTCGGCGCTCGTTCGACAGAACCAGGAAAACGAAGAGCACGCGGAAAGACGCCGTCGGAACGGTGAAGAAATCCACCGAGACAATATCCTTGGCATGGTTCGTCAGGAACGTTCGCCAGCTCTGGGAGGGCGGTTTCCGGTGGCGAACCATGTACTTCGAGACCGTGGCCTGGCTGATCTCAATCCCGAGCTTGAGCAGTTCGCCGTGAATCCTGGGCGCGCCCCAAAGTGGGTTGGTCTGGGACATCTGCCGGATGAGATCACGAACCTCGTCGGGAACGCTCCGCCTTCCCAGCCATTTCGGTCGGCTCTTCCATGTCCAGTACAGGCGAAACCCTCGCCTGTGCCATCGGATGACGGTCTCGGGTTGAACCAATGTCAACGACTCTCGCCAATCGGCCTAATGTCGCGACAGGAGAACCCAAAGGGCTCGATCTCGATTCGTGAGGTGGGGCCTTTTTGTGTTTCGTTTCAGGACTTCAAGTTGATGACGGAGCGCAAGGTTTTCCAGGGCCAACGTGCGGTGGGATCTCAGCGCGGAGAACAGCGTGCGGAATAGGATGAATATCATAGGGGCTATGATATAATGGAATCACCCTAAGTTCATAAGGGGCAAGCCGGATGCTATTTTCAGGAGGCACAGGGCGACATCAATCCTATTTTCGGACACGACGGGCTCCGTAGCGAGATTTACATTGCATTAAGCTATCATATATGATAGCTTACTTGCATGAAATGGTCTGAATTGCTTTCCATGCTGGGCCGCGAACCTGTTTTTGCTGCCGCGCTGCTCCAGACCGGTGACGTGAGCAGAAGGGAGCTGTCGATCCAGCTCAGTCGGTGGGTGAGGTCCGGCCGTCTAGTCCAGTTGCGCCGGGGCGTCTACGCCATCGCAAAACCTTACCGGAAAGTCGAGCCGCATCCTTTTCTTGTGGCGAATGCCCTTCGCAAGAACTCGTACGTCAGCCTGCAATCTGCGCTCGCCTTTCACGGACTGATCCCGGAGTATGTGCCGGCATGCACCAGCGTGACGACCGGCCGCTCGGAACAGCTTGAGACCCCGTTGGGCACCTACATCTACAGGCGTGCGAAGCCGGATTATCTCTTCGGTTTTCGGCAACTGGAAGTTGCGTCCAACCAGTTCGTGTTCGTGGCCGTAGCCGAGAAGGCCCTGCTCGACCTCGTCTATGTCACGCCGGGTGCGCAGGCTAAGTCGTACTTGCGGGAACTCCGTCTTCAACATACGGACGCGATCAGTGGCGAGACGCTGGAAGGGTTGGCCGCCCGAATGGACAAGCCCAAGCTCCGAGAGGCCGCACGGGTGATGCGCCGACTTCTCGAAGAAGAGAGAGGGTCCGAATGAAGAGCCACCTTAACCATCTGATGGAAGGCACCGACGGCAACGTGAATCAGAAGATCTCTATTGCCCGCGAGTACCTTCAGGCGCGCATCCTTCAGAGCCTTCAGGAGGACGGCGTTTTTACCCGTTGGGCCTTCCAAGGCGGTACGGCTCTTCGTTTCCTGTTCTCCATCCCGCGTTTCTCAGAGGACTTGGATTTTGCATTGATCCACGTGGGCGAGGATGCCGGGTTCGAGCGAGCCCTGCGGCGGACACAGAGCGCGTTCCGGGAAGAAGGATACGATGTTGTCGTCAAGAGCAAGTCGGAGAAAACGGTGGCGTCAGCGTTCATCGGTTTCGAGGGCTTGTTGTACGAACTGGGGTTGTCGCTGCAACGGCGGAAGATTTTCTCCGTGAAAGTGGAGGTCGACACGAATCCGCCTGCCGGCGCGACGTTGGAGACAACGCTGGTTCGCAGGCACGTGACGTTGAATCTCCACCACTACGACAGGGCTTCATTGTTGTCGGGAAAGTTGCACGCGCTGTTGAGCAGGCCCTGGTGCAAGGGCCGAGACCTCTACGATCTTGCTTGGTATCTGGCGGACAGAACCTGGCCAGAACCCAATCTCGTCCTTCTCAACTCGGCTCTTGGCCAAACCGGGTGGAAGGGTCCTCCGCTTGTGGCGGGAAGTTGGAGGACGGCTGTTCTGGAAAAATTCGGGGGCGTTGACTGGGATGCAGCCCGGTCCGATGTTCTGCCTTTTCTCGAGCGACCCCGCGAGGTGGACTTGATCCGTCCGGAGCACTTCGTTCGGTTGCTCCAATCGTAAACTCAGGGTATATGCGGCGGTTCGATGCCGGATCGTCGCTGTGCAGGACGCCCGGCGGTTCGTCTCCAAGATATCTCCATGACCGGGGTGGACTGTCGGGGAATCGGGAGGACTCCAGGGGAGAAACGAGTGCAGGTTAACTCGATATTCACGAGGCGGTAACAACCGAACTCGCGTGCCATCATCAGGTTAGGGTTTACGCTCCGACAGGGTTCGATTCCCGCCGCCTCCACCAACGCAAAGAATTCGAACCGTCATCCGAACCGCCGCCTTCCCGAGGCGGCGGTTCCATTATGGCGAGAATGTTGATAGTCGTACGCGCCAGGTAATAAGGGCGGCCGATATCTCCTTGGGTCGGTTCGAGACGGATGGGTCCGAGGAAGTTCCTCAGCAGCAACGCCGACCGCTCCGTCCTGCGCTCCAAAACCTCCTTCAGTCGGCTGAGTCGCTCTCCGATTGCGCTGGGCGGGTCTCCCAAAATTGGTAGATGGATCTCCCAAACTTGAATTATCGGTGTGACCGATTGTCGTAAAGCGTGTTGCGATGGACGGAGTTGCACGTCCCTGGGCCCTCTACCGGCGGCGATACCCTCCACTTGACAAATAGTCAACACGGTGAGTATATTTACTCATGGTATTGAGTAAATGGGCATCTCATTTGGGGGCAATATGTTCAAGCGGTCTTTTTACTCAGTTCTCTGCAATCGCGTGAAGGAGCCGCGGCGCTTCATCCAGGTGTTGCGCGGTCCGCGCCAGACCGGCAAAACGACGTTGGCTCGCCAAGTCATGGAGGGTGTCGGAATCCCCTCCTACTATGCCACCGGAGATGAACCGGGACTGAAGGATCACGACTGGCTCGCACAGCAATGGGAACGCGCGCGTCTCCTTGCGCCGCCAGAATCCGCGGCTTTGCTCGTGCTCGACGAGATACAGAAAATCCCGGGTTGGTCAGAGACGGTCAAGCGCCTTTGGGACGAGGATTCGCTCGAGTCGCGGCAGCTTCGGGTTTTTCTACTCGGGTCTTCCGCTTTGCTCGTGCAACGCGGGCTCAGCGAGAGTCTCACGGGACGGTATGAGGTCACACACATCACTCATTGGTCTTTCTCCGAGATGCGGGAGTCCTTCGGCTTCGACGCGCAGCAGTACATTTACTTTGGGGGCTACCCTGGAGCCGCACCCCTCATCGACGATTACGACCGATGGTCGAGCTACGTCCTGGAGTCCCTCATCGAGCCGACGATCTCGCGGGATATTTTGATGATGACGCAGGTCGACAAGCCGGCGCTGCTGCGTCAGCTGTTCGATCTGGGATGCGCTTACTCGGGGCAGGTACTATCGTACCAAAAAATGTTGGGACAGCTTCACGATGCGGGAAACACAACCACACTCGCTCATTATTTGAGACTCTTGGAAAGTGCCGGGCTTATGGCAGGGCTGAAGAAACACGCCGGTGACACGGCGCGCCGCCGCGCCTCGAGCCCGAAACTTCTGGTCCTCAACACAGCCCTGATGTCAACCGCCTCGCGCCGCCGGTACGAGGATGCCATGGAACAGCGCGAATTCTGGGGCCACTTGGCCGAGTCGGCCGTTGGCGCCGCTTTGGTCAATGGACTGCAAGGAACAGGTGTGGATATTCGCTATTGGGCCGGCCGAAACCGGGAAGTCGACTTCGTCATATCTCGTGGGGACACGCTCGTGGCGGTCGAGGTGAAGAGCGGGCGAAGGCGCATGGCCTTGCCAGGCGTGGCGGAGTTCTCGCGGCAATTCGATGTGCGGAAAACACTGCTCGTCGGAGGCGACGGTGTCTCGCTTGACGAATTCCTCTCGACGCGCCCGGAAAGCTGGCTCGAGTGAACGACCGGCCATGAACTGATCACTGGACTTGTTACCCACCAGAGGACGATCGGTCTCAGGATAACTCGAGGTTTTAAACGCAGTAACGACCGAAGACGCGAATCATCAAGAGATTAAGTTCATGGTTCGACGGGGTTCGATTCCCGCAGCCTCCACCAATCTGCGCCGAGGGCGCCATCAAGGCTGAGGAAAAGCCCGACGCTTCCACCTACGCACGGAACTCGGGCCCGGCCTTCAACCATTGAACTTCATTGCCGCTCAACGACAATCGAATTGTCCCACACTCTTGACATTTCCCCTAGATTTTGAACCAGTGGGAGAGCTAGTTTCCGGGCCAGAAAGGAGAATGAGATGGCTCGGAAACGGTTCACGCCGGAGCAGATCGTGGCGATTCTTCGCGAAGCGGAACGAGGGACGGAGCGTAAAGCATTGTTCCGCAGGCATGGGATCAGCGAGCAGACCTTCTACCGGTGGAAGCGGATGTACGGGGGTCTGGGGGTGTCGGAGGTCAAGCGGATCAAGCAGCTCGATGGGGAACCGGAAGCTCAAGGAGCTTTTGGGGGAGCAGGCGATGGTCATCCATGCCCAGCGAGAGGTGATGAAAAAAAAGGTGGGCCTGAGTTGACCGTGACGTCGTCGGGGTGCTGGTGGGGCGAGGGATGAGGCAGAGGCGGGCGTGCGGGCACATGGGGGTGTGCCGAGGGACGGTGCGGCATAAGAGGCGTCCGGAGGATGCGCTCAACGTGCTGATCCGTGAGGAGCTCAAGAGACTTTCTGGGCGACACCGGCGATATGGAACGCCACGGATGACGGAGCTACTTCGACGCCGGGGGCATCGAGTCAATCACAAACGGATCGAGAGGCTCTGGAAGCTCGAGGGGCTTCCCATGCCGAAGAAGCGGGCGCGGAAACCGAAAAGGACGATGGCACCGGATCGTGGGGTCCAGGCGACGAGACCGAACGAGGTGTGGAGCTACGATTTCCTTCATGACCGAACGGAGTATGGGCAGAAGCTCAAGATGTTAACGGTGTTGGACGAACACACGCGGGAATGCCTGGAGATCCGGGTGGAGAAGCGGATGGATAGCCGGCACGTGATGGAGACGCTCGATGAGCTCATAGCGGAGCGTGGGACGCCGAGGTATACTCGGAGCGACAACGGAGCCGAGTTCGTTTCCAAGCGATTGACGAGGTGGCTTGAGGAGAAGGGCGTGACGCCAGTATTCATAGAACCCGGCAGTCCCTGGGAGAACGGGTTCGTGGAGAGCTTTCACGGGAAGCTGCGAGACGAATGTCTCAACGAGGAGATCTTTTGGAGCCGCGCGGAGGCTCAAGTGGTGTTGGACTGGTACCGTGACGTGTACAACCGGGAGCGGCCGCATAGTTCATTGGGATATCGAACGCCCGTTGAAGCCGCTGCGGACGCGGAAAGCAGGGTCCAGAACTAACTCACAACTGGATCAAAGAACGGGGTAAGGTCAGTCTGCCTAAGCGCGAACGAGATTTTCAGTAGGGACATGCGGAACGAAGGGAAACGGAGTGCAGAAAAACACATCATCAGCACCGTCGACAGACGAGATTTTCAAGGGGCTCAGACGTCTAATCGGAAACACACCGCTTCTTGCGATCAACTTTCGTTACCGGGGTCAGGGGCGGGTGATCTACGCCAAGTCCGAACAGATCAGCATGACGGGTAGCGTCAAGGATCGCATGGCGCTCTATATTCTGGAGGACGCATACCGCGCAGAACGGATCCGGCCTGGAGACACGATCGTCGAAGCGACGAGCGGCAACACTGGCATTTCCTTTGCGGCGATAGGTCGCGCCCTCGGACATCCGGTGACGATCTTCATGCCCGACTGGATGAGCCGCGAACGCGTGGATATTATCCGGAGTCTTGGCGCGAGAGTGATCCCCGTCACTCGAGAGCAAGGAGGGTTTGTGGGCAGCATTCGGCTGGCCGAAGAGTTCGCCGCGTC